>Ga0194133_10000156_pt1 | contig 141395 bp, 141 predicted proteins | sample TA2KigOf40mmetaG_FD_155448 | JGI IMG/M metagenome (GOLD analysis project Ga0194133, IMG submission 155448) | Freshwater microbial communities from Lake Tanganyika, Tanzania - TA2015055 Kigoma Offshore 40m | ecosystem: Environmental > Aquatic > Freshwater > Lake | place: Tanzania: Lake...
GCCCCTTCCTGCGACCACGCGCAGCCCACTCACCCTCGCCCGCCACCGCAGCCTGCCCGGGCGACATCCGCAGCACGCCGGCGTGTTCGCCATATGTGCCTCCCCTTAGGGGGCTGACGGGGGGATGCCCCACCTCCAGAGGAAGGCCCGTTGGCGAGGCAGCCGCCTAACGCTGCCGACGCCGCCGTCTCAACCGCATGGCGGCCACGATCCCGAAGGACAGCCCCCAGAAAGCACCCTCCCGGTCTGCCGCACGCGTATCCATCGCCGTGCGCACAGGGTTGCTGCATGCACAACCGGGGACCGCAGCAAGGGCCGGGGAAGCACCGGAGACCGTCGCGCCCTGCCCACCGCCCCCGCCTGAGGCCGTGTTTCCGGCACCCCCGGGCGTCCCACCGGGCGTGGTGGGGCCGAGAGGCAGCGCAGGCGTCGTGCCGATGGTCTTCCCGGCCTGCCAGTCGGCCAATGCCGCCCGGATGACGGGGCCACGGTCGGAGACCAAGGTTGGCGTCGCTGCATCCTCGTCGAGCATCTCGATGACAGCCGCCGCCGGAATCTCGGCGATGGGGGGCAGGCTGCCCGAGCGCGTCGTGAAGACGGTGCCGTCCTCGAGCTTGATCCGGATGCTGTAGTTCATATCCTGGCAGACGGGGGTCGCCTCGGCGCGCCTCAAGTTGTTGACCTGAGGCAGCCTGGGGTTGAACCCGAAGACCGGGTCTTCCGTCATCTCGTCAGCGGACATGGTCGTGTAGAGCCGCGTCACCCATGGCGCGCGACCGGCGAGATCCGCCGCTTCCCTCATGGGCTTCGCGAACATCGCGTCGATGTCTGCCGAGAACGAGGCCGCGTCCAGCACGGCAAGGTCGAGTCCGGGATCCGGATCCGGTGCCACGTTGCTGGCATCCGGCCCGGGGAAGGGGACCGGCCCGAAGAACCCGCGGCCATTGTTGAGCAGGGTCCACGCCTCGCTCGCCGCTTGCGGGTTCAGGTGACGGTCGATGATGCCCTGCAGCGCGATGCCCACGGGGTAGCCCTGGTCCCGGACGGCCTCGATGGCAGCACGGGCTGACTTGGCCGACGCAATCCCGGCAGGACTGTATTGGCTGGCGCGATTGGCCAGCAGGGTCACGAGGCCCGCACTGCCGGTGGCCAACTCGGTCACGAACCCTCGGCCACCGGCCTCGTTCATCGACTTGTTGACCACATCGTTGTAGTTGGGCGTGGGCAAGCTGGGTGTTCCGCCGGGGAAGGAACCGCCAAAGTTGGGCGAGGCACCGACCCAATCCAGCAAGGTCTCATTCAGGCGAACGTGGCGGTAGTTACGCGGTATGGCGCGGCCGGGCCCGAAGGCATACAGGATGATCGGCATGTCCGGTTGGGCTGCAATCGCGGTCAGGCGGATAGGCACGCACGGGTTCTGCTCGTCGAGCTTCAGGCGGATGGGCTGCAGGTCGCCTGTGGTCTTGCCTTCCAGCAGCTTGAGCGCGAGGAAGACGAACTTGCCGTCGATATAGGTCCGGGCCTTGTCGTCGAAGTCGGCCGGCACGTTGTAGCCGTTGTCCTTGAGCCACTGCTCCAGTTCGCCGGCATCGGTCGAGGACAGCAGCGTGAAGTCGTAGTTGCCGACGATGCCCTTCTCCACGATGGTGACGGCGGACCCCGATTCGCCCGCGGCCGTATTGGGCGCGATCGCGAACACCGGTTGGGCCCGGTCCTCCATCATGAGGGGGCAGTTGCCTTCGGCCTGCTTCCAGTCCAGCTGGTAGCGGGGCATCGTGTTCCGGCCCAGCAGACTGAAGACCTCGTCCGAGCTGACACCATAGGCCAGGGGCTTGCGGGCCAGCGGCACGACCCACGAAAAGTCCTTCGCCTGGCCCGTGAACTGGATCTGGATGGTGGCGTCGACGTGGTCGCCGTCCGTCACGAACAGGATCTTCTCGCCCGCCTGATCGACCGGCTGCGTCCTGCAGAAGAAGCCGCCGCAAGCCTCGGCGGGCAGGGGCAGACCCGCGAGGACCAAGCCTGCAGCAAGGGCCGAGGCTGCGAAGCGCTGTCGGGTGGGACGGACCATGGCGCGAACTCCTCCGTAACAAGGGAACCATACCCGCCACGAGGCTGTTCCGCCTTGCCGCGCCTGCGTGCCCATGCCACGATCATGGCCATGGATACGCTCGTGGACACGATGAATGCCGGCACCGGCCCCGCACCCGAAATCGAGATCATGGGCACGGACCATATCGAGTTCTGGGTCGGCAATGCCCGTCAGGCCGCCTACTATTACCAGCGGGCCTTCGGGTTCGACCTCGTGGCTTACGCGGGGCCCGAGACCGGCCTGCGTGATCGTGCCTCGTATGTCCTGCAGCAGGGCAAGGTCCGGTTCGTGCTGACGACGGGCCTGTCCCCCGACCATCCGGTGGTCAGGCATCAGGCCCTGCACGGGGATGGCGTCAGGGACGTGGCCCTCTGGGTGACGGATGCCCGCAAGGCGTTCGCCACGGCCGTGGCACGCGGCGCCACGGTGGTCCACGAACCCGAGGTTCGTGCCGATGCCGACGGCGAGGTGGTCGTGGCCGCCATCGCGGCCGCGGGGGACACGATCCACAGCCTGGTCCAGCGGGATGGCTACGCCGGCGCCTTCCTGCCCGGTTTCCAGCCCGCGCGTGGGCTGGGCCAGATGGATGCCGGTCTGCGCTACGTGGACCATGTCGTGACGAATGTCGAGGACGGTCGGATGGTCGCCTGGCAGCAGCACTACGAGAAGGTCTTCGGGTTCCGGTTCTTTGCGAATTTCGACGACAAGGACATCTCCACCGAGTTCTCGGCCTTGCGGTCGGTGGTCGTGGCCAACCACAACGAGCGCATCAAGATGCCCATCAACGAGCCCGCCGAGGGTCGTCGTCGTTCCCAGATCCAGGAGTACCTCGACTTCTACCAAGGTCCTGGCGTCCAGCACATCGCGCTTGCGACGGACGACATCGTCGCGACCGTACGGACCCTGCGCGGGAACGGTGTCGCTTTCCAGTACACCCCGGACAGCTACTACAACGCCATTGCCGACCGCCTGCCCGGCGTCGCCGAGGACGTCGAAGAGCTCAAGGCCATGGGTATCTTGGTGGATCGCGATGACAAGGGCTACATGCTGCAGTTGTTCACCAAGCCCGTCGAAGACCGGCCGACCCTGTTCTTCGAGATCATCCAGCGCCGGGGATCGACGTCCTTCGGCAAAGGCAACTTCAAGGCGCTCTTCGAGTCGATCGAACGCGACCAGGCTGCGCGCGGCAACCTGTAGCCTTCCGTCACGCGCCAAGGGCCGGGGGGACGATGTCTCCCGGCCCTTGCGCGTCGGTTCGTCAGGCCCTTGCAGCCGCCAGTCTGTCGGCCAGTTGCTCCGCAAACGTTGCCAAGGCACCGTCGAGGCGCTCGACGTCACCGCCCCCACCCTGCCCCGCATCGGACTTTCCGCCGCCCTTGCCACCGATCAGGCCGAGGACCTTGCCTAGGTCCTGACCCGCGTGGACACCGGCAGCGACGGCAGCCGCGTTGGCGACCATGACGGCCTGGATGCGTGATGCAGAGACACCTGCCAGCAGGACCACCCGGGGTTCGGTCCCCTTGGCGAGGTCCGACGCGGACGTCCGCAGGGCCGCCCCGTCCGTATCATCCAGTCGGGCCGAGAGTACCTGCATGCCGGCGACCGGCACGAAGGATGACGCCAGTCCGGCCGCCCGACTGATGGCCAGGCGCCCACGCAGGTCCGAAGCCTCATCCTCGGCCGCGCGGACCTGGTCCCGCAACCTCTGGACCCTGTCGGGCAGGGCGTCTACCGTGACCTTGAAGTCCTCGCGCAGGCGATCGACGACCTCGGCGTGCTGGCGCACCCATTCGAGCGCCGCAAGGCCTGCCACGGCACGAATGCGGCGCACACCCGCGGCAATCCCCTTCTCTTCGGTGATCTTCAAGAAGCCGATTTCACCTGTCGAGGTCGCGTGCGTTCCCCCGCACAACTCGGTCGAGAGGCCCGGGACCTCGACGACACGCACCCGGTCACCATACTTCTCGCCGAACATGGCCACGGCACCCTTGGCCCTGGCCTCTTCCATCGCCATCTCGGCCTTGTTGACGCCTCGCGCCGTCAGGATGGCCCTGTTGACCCAGTCCTCGACGGCCACGAGTTCATCGGGCGTCAACCCCCTGTTCCATTGGAAGTCGAACCGCAACTCGTCCGGGCCGACGTAGGAGCCGGCCTGGGAAGCCGTAGGGCCCAGGACGGTGTGCAAGGCCGCGTGCAAAAGGTGCGTCGCCGTGTGGTGACGCACAGTGGCCTTGCGTCGGTCCGAATCGACCTGAACCGTGACGCGTGCTCCGGCCTCCGGCAAGGCATCCGAAGGCACGACATGGTGGATGAAGACCTCGCCCTGCTTCTGCGTATCCACGACCCGGAGCCCGGCAATCAGGCCCTGGTCACCGACCTGGCCACCGCCCTCGGCATAGCAGGTGGTCCTGTCCAGGATGATGATGGCCGTGTCGTCGGTGCGCAGGACCTCGAGTACCCTGGCCTCGCATGCATCCTGCTCGTAGCCCAGGAACTGCGTCGCCGGATGCTGGCCGATGGCGAGCCCGCCGAAGGACACGCCGGCACGCGCGTGCGCCTCCCGGGCCCTTTGGCGCTGCGCGTCCATGGCGGATTCGAACCCCGTCCGGTCCACGCCAAGGCCGCGCTCGGCAGCCAGTTCTTCCGTCAGTTCGACCGGGAACCCGTAGGTGTCGAAGAGTTCGAAGGCCGTCGCCCCGGGAAGGACCTTGCTCTCCAGACGGCTTACGGCCTTCTCGAACAGTTGCAGGCCCCTGTCCAGGGTCGCGCCGAAGCGTGCCTCTTCCGCCTCGAGGACCTCGAGGATGACGGCCTGCTTCTCGCGCAACTCACTGTAGTGGTGACCGTATGCCGCGATGACGCGCGCGGCGAGATCGCCCACGAAGGCACCCTGGATCCCCAGCTGCCTGCCGTGGCGAATGGCACGTCGCAGCACCCGGCGCAGGACGTAGCCGCGCCCCTCGTTGCCCGGCACCACGCCGTCCGCAACAAGGAAAGTTGCCGCCCGCGCATGGTCGGCAATGCGGCGGAAGGCGACACCCATCTCGCCGCCAAGGTCCACCGCCCGACCGGCCCGATCGGCAACGGCCGTCATCAGGGGCATCAGGAGGTCGGTCTCGTAATTGCTCGAGACGCCCTGGATCACGCTGGCGATGCGCTCGAGGCCCATGCCGGTGTCGATGTTCCGTGCCGGCAGATCCCGCAATGTGCCGTCCGGCAAGCGCTCGTACTGCATGAAGACCAGGTTCCATACCTCGAGGAATCGACCCCGGTCGCTTTCCTCTTCAAAGGTCTCGGCCGATACAGGCTGGTCGGGAGCGTGGTCGTAGTAGATCTCCGAGCAGGGGCCACAGGGGCCGGTGGGTCCGGCGGCCCAAAAGTTCGTGTCATCGCCCAGCCGGACGATGCGATCGAGGGGAATGCCGCACGCCTGATGCCAGATCGACTCTGCCTCGTCGTCGTCCTTGTAGACCGTGACCCACAGGCGCTCCCGCGGCAGGCCCAGTTCATCGATCAGGAACTGCCAGGCCCAGGGAATCACCTCGGCCTTGAAGTAGTCACCAAAGCTGAAATTGCCCAGCATCTCAAAGAACGTGTGGTGACGTGCGGTCCTGCCGACCTGGTCGAGATCGGTGGTCCGGAAGCACTTCTGGATGGAAGCAAGACGTGTCGCCGGTGGTGTCTCGAGTGCCATGAAGTACGGCTTGAAGGGCATCATCCCCGCTGTCGTCAGCAGCACGGTGGGGTCCTTGTGGGGCACCAGGGAGGCGCTCGGCACCGTCCTGTGCGCACGCGCCTCGAAGTAGGCGATGAACTTGTCGCGGATTTCAGCGGCGCTCAGGGCCATCAGGCATCCCCTCCGTAAAGGCTCCCCATGGTACCAGAGCACCATGGGCCCCTCCCGCGGCCAATTCCGGGTAGTATGGCAATAGGTTGTTCCTGCGATGCAAGTACGTGCCGACCGACCGGACCAACCGGTAGTTGCCCCCCAGCGGCAACTGCCGGGCCAGCCTCGCTACGGCACGGACGAGGCCAGACGCCTCGAACGTCGCAAGCTGCTCGAGCAGGACAAGCGCGACGTCCAGGAACGCGATGTTCGCGAAGCAAGGGTCCGTGAGCGCCGCGACATCGAGGCGACCAAGCGAGCGGAGGAGGCGCGAATCGTCGCCATCGAGGAGCGCGCCGCGCGCACCCGCGAGACTCCCGACCCCGGTCCGGCCTACCTGGTCTCGCTGTCCACGCCCGCAAGCGAACCCCTGCGGGCGCGCTTGCAGCGAGAAGAGCAGCAGTCTCCGCTGGGTCGCCAGATCGACATGTACGCCTGAGCCCAAGAGGCTCAGAAGCTTCTGGCGAGGGCGCCGTCGACGTCCGAGTGGTCGTACTTGTTGCCGTACCAACGGACGAAGCCGTTGAGACCCAGCAGGTAGGTATGGAAGCCGAACTGCTTCATCTCTGCGTAGGCCTTGTCGAAGCTCCAGCCCTGCATGCGAACACGGTAGGCAAGTGCCATCGTCCCGGTGCGGTCACGGCCCTGCATGCAGTGGAAATAGGTCTTACCCCCGTCGGCGTGGCGGACCATGCCGAGGAACCGGTCGACCTTGGCCTCGCCGGGCGGGATGAAGAGGCCCATCGGCAGGCTTGTAAAGCGCATGCCGGCGCCCTCGACCATGCTTTTCTCGTTGGCGACGACCTTCTTGTCGTTCTCGAGAGAAATGACGTGGACCACGCCCCGCTCCTTGAGCAACTGGACACCGCGCGCCGTGGGACGCGCCCCGCGCAGCAGGTGGGCATCGACCTCTCCGACATTGCCGAGATCATCAGGGGGCGGCGACGGCCACAGGCTGTCGGCCTGCACCTCGCCCAGAGGACGGTCCGTGAGATCCTCGGAATCGAGCCTCGCAAGCTCCTGCTGGCGAGGCGCGGACATCGTCGCCATGCCCTGCTGCTGGACATTGGCCCGGGCAGCAAGGGAGGGCGCCTGAGCCTGGCCGCAGGCCGTCAAGGTCGCGGCCAGCGTCAGCATCAAGGCTTGGCGGTTCAGCGTCATGGAAGCTTCCTCAAGGGGGACGTCATGCTTGTCGCCATTCGGAGCACCAAGCTTGCGTCAATATGAGGTTAAGGGGCAGGTCAGCGATCCGTGAAGCGTGGATGCTTGTCCCCGCGCAGGAAGGCCGAGACGCCGACCATCCGGTCGTGCGTCTCCATGACCTTCACGAACTGGGCAACCTCCGTGTCCAACGCTTCGTCCAGGGGTTGCTCGATACCGACGCGGACGGCGTCCAGGACAGCCTTGAGGGCCAGCTTGCCCCGCCCTGCCACGACCCGCGCCATCTCCAGGGCAGTCGCCTCGAGGGCCTCATCCGGGACGACCTTGTTGACCAAGCCAATCCTCGATGCCTCATCCGCCGGGATGTGCGACCCGGAGAGCGTCAATTCGAGCGCCCGCGCCGTACCCACGAGGCGTGCGAGGCGTTGCGTCCCCCCGAACCCTGGGATGATGCCCAGCGTGACTTCGGGCAGGCCGATCATGGCAGAGGCCGAAGCCAACCGGATGTGGCAGGCGAGGGCGAGCTCGAGGCCTCCGCCCAGACACCAGCCGTTGATGGCCGCGATGACGGGCACGGGTGCCTTCCAGATGCCCCGGAAGATCTCGTGGGCCCGCTTCAGCAAGCGTTCTGTCGCGGCGGCGTCTTCGAGCCGCCCGATTTCCTTGATGTCCGCCCCTGCCACGAAGAAGCCGGGCTTGCCCTGGCCCGTGAGGACGATGGCCTTGACCTCGGCCATGGCCACGACCGTCCGGAAAGCAGCCTCGATGGCCTCCAGCATCGGGGTCGACAGCACGTTGGCCGGCGGCTGGCACAGGCCAAGGATCGCCACGCCGTCCTCAATACGCGTCTTGACCAGTTCACGTGGCTTGGGGGGCGCAGGTGGAGGCACCATGCCCGGGCCTCCCTGGCCCGTCCGCCCTTCGGCCAAGGCACGCCTTAGCGACTCAGGCACGCCGAAGCGGCTGCCCAGGGTGCCCAGTGCTTCCAGGTCGCGTACCACCGACGCGACACCTCGGGCGTCGACCCAAGCCATCGGGCCGGGCTCGAGCCCCGTGCCCAGTTTCATGGCGAGGTCGATGTCCGTCACGGCCACGAGGCCCTCATCGAGCATGCGGCCCGCTTCGGCGACGACGGCGAGCATCAGCCTGTCGAACGAGCACGGACCGATCTTCTCGGGTGCGCCGAGCGCGTCGAGCGTCTGCGCGACCCAGGCATCGTCGTTACCGTCGTAGTTCCTGAAGCCCTTGCCCCGCTTCTGGCCGAACCGACCCGCCTCGACCATGCGATCGAGCAGGCGGTTGCGCGGGAATGAGTCCCCGAAAGCGGCCTCGAGGGTGTCCAGCACATGGACGCATACCTCGACCCCGACGAGATCGGCGAGGGTGAAGGGACCCATCGGAAAGCCCCGGGTCGCCGCCATGACCTCGATGGCCTCGAAGGCATCCGGTCCGTGTTCCTCGAGCATCATCACGGCTTCGTTCATGAAGCTCAGCAGCAGTCGGTTGACGAGGAACCCGGCAGCGTCCGAACCAATCCGGACGGCCTGCTTGCCGATGGCCTTGCAGAAGGCCATACCGGCCTCCATGGTCGTCGCGGCAACTTCAGGATGGGCGATGACCTCGACCAGAGCCATCACTGGTGCGGGGTTGAAGAAGTGCAAGCCCAGGACTTGACCTGGCCGCGCGGTCGCCGCAGCCAAGCTGCGGATGGGCAGAGCGCTGGTGTTGGATGCGATCAAGGCATCAGGCGCAAGGATGCCATCGAGGGCCCGAAAGACCTCAAGCTTGATCTCGAGCCGCTCGGTGACGGCCTCGATGACCAACTGGGCCGACGCCAGACCCTGCAGGTCGGCAACGCCCCGGATCCGCGCCGCCGCTTCCTCGGCCGCCGCGGCATCCAGCTGGCCCTTCTTGACCTTGCGGGCAAACAGCTCCTGCGCCTGCCGGACACCCTTCTCGCGCATCTCGTCCGAAGCGTCCGCCAGCAGGACCTGGAAGCCCGCTGCCGCACAGACATGGGCAATGCCGGACCCCATCGCGCCCCCGCCGACGATTCCGATGGTTTCCATGCCGATGGCGGCGACTTCCATGAACGACCTCCTCGTCGGACCGGGCAGGCGGCGTGCGCCCGCGCGGTACCATCCCACGCCCCCCCCGCAGCGTCAAGACGTTTGCACGGCCATGTCGTATCGCTTATCCTTGTGCGCCGGAGGCTACCGTGACCCGAATCGATGGCAGAAGACCCGACCAGCTCCGTGAAATCCGCTTCACCCGCGGTTTCACCCGGTATGCGGAGGGCTCGGTGTTGTCCGAGTTCGGCAACACCCGTGTCCTGTGCAATGCCTCCGTGCAGGACAGGGTCCCGGCGTGGAGTCGGGATCAGCGCCCCGGCGAGGGATGGATCACGGCCGAATACGCGATGCTGCCCCGGGCGACGCATGACCGCTCAGGTCGCGAGCGCGACGGCAAGGTAGGCGGACGTACCCAGGAGATCCAGCGCCTGATCGGGCGCTCCCTTCGCATGTCGCTTGACCTCGCCGCCCTTGGCGAGCGCACGATCACCCTCGACTGCGATGTCCTGCAGGCCGATGGTGGAACGCGCACCGCCGCGATCACGGGTGCGTGGATCGCGCTTCACGATGCCCTTTCGTGGATGGTGGGCCAGGGCATGCTCAAGGCCCTGCCGGCCCTGCAACCCATCGCCGCCATCTCCGTGGGCCTGTTCCGTGGCGATCCGGTCCTGGACCTGTGCTACCACGAAGACCGCGAGGCCGGCGTCGACGGGACGGTCGTGATGACGGGTGATGGCCGGCTCATCGAAGTGGGTTTCACGGCCGAGGGCCGTCCGATGGGCCGTGAAGAGATGGATACCCTGCTCGGTCTGGCCCATGGTGGCTTGGTAACCCTGTGGGCCATGCAGCGTGCCGCCCTTGAAACCGGACTTGGGGGTCCTCGTTGAGCAGCCTCTGGCAAGGCCTTTCCCTCAGGGCCTTTTTCCCGCGGTTGCCGGCAGCCCTCGTGGCCTTCGCCGTCCTGCTGCGCCTCGTCCTGATGGTATGGGCTCCGGGGTTCGAGGCCGACGTCAGGACCTTCCATGCCTGGGCCTACAAACTGGCCCACGAGGGTCCGTGGCACTTCTACGAAACCATCTGGTGCGACTACACGCCGGCGTACCTGTATGTGCTCGGCATCATCGGGCTGGTGGACGCGCTGCTGCAGGGCCTCCTCGGTGGGAACGCAGTGGGTCCCCTCGTGACCCGCGTCCTTGTCAAACTGCCGGGCGTCGTGGCCGACTTCGTGACGCTGGCGGCCTTCCTTCGGCTGACGGACGGTCGCATCGGTCCGCGCGCCCGCACTTGGCTGGCATCCGCCTGGCTGCTCTCGCCCTTGAGTTGGGGCGTCTCGGCTTTCTGGGGCCAGATGGACGCCGTCCTGCTCGCAACCGTGGCGTGGGGGTGGGTCGCCCGTCGCGAGGGCAGGCTCGAGACCTCGATGCTGATCCTGGCCGTGGCCGGCCTGGTCAAGCCCCAGGCCGTGTTCGTGGCGCCCATGCTGCTTCTGGCGGGTGGCCCTGCGGCCTCACTGTCGCGGTGGTTCAAGGCGGTGGCTCGCGGGGCCGCCCTGGGCTATGCGCTGATGCTTCCGTTCACGATGCTGGACAAGGCCCACGGAGGCTTGGTCGGCCCATTCGTCTTCCTGCGTGAGAAGCTTGCGGCGACGGCCGCGACCTATCCGCACAGCTCCGTGAATGCGTTCAACCTGTGGGCGGCCACGGGCATGTGGCAGCCCGACAGTCGCAAGCTTCTGGGCATCCCGCACGCGGCGTGGGGCATCGTGCTCGTCTCCATCGTGCTGGGCATCCTCGTCTGGAAGGTCATCGAGGCGGGCAAGCAGCTCTCCTTGCCGCGCGCCGACCTGTTGATGGCCCTCGTTCCGCTCGCGTGCTTCCTGCTGACGACGCGTATGCACGAGCGCTATATCTTCCTGGGGCTGGGCTTGCTGACCGTGGCCGCGGCCGTCAATACCCGGATCCGTCTCCACTGGGCCATCTTGACGGCCGTCGCCACCGCCAATCTCGCCTATGCCTTCGGCCTGTATCACCCGCCCGCGGCGTGGTGGGGTGCGGTACGGGAGCTGTTCGAGTCCGGCCTGATCCTGGTGGCCGTCTTGTTGGCGATGTTCGCCTTCGGGGACCTTCTTGGCAGGGTCCTGCTGCCGGCCGATGCTCCTCCCCGCAGGCTGCTGCATCACGCGATGCTGGCGATGGGCCTGCGCAAGGTCCGTCGCGGCCCCGAGGTCCTGATGCCGGCTCGTGAACCCTGGGGGCCCGTGGATACGCGCTGGCTCGTCGGCCTCGCTGCGGGCTTCTTGGCCCTTGGGACTGTTCGCCTCGGCCTGCCCAATGAGCAGATCTTCGACGAGGTCTACCACGCCCGGACGGCAAAGGAGTTCATCGGTGGGGTCGAGCCCTACGAGTGGACCCACCCTCATCTTGGAAAGCTGGCCATCGCCGGTGCTCTCCTGCTCACGGGCACCCCGGATGCTTGGGGCTGGCGGGTTGCGAGTCTGCTGGCGGGCGCAGCCACGCTGGGCGTCGTCTATGCGATGAGCCGGCAGATGTTCGGTCAGCGCCGGGTGGCTGTCCTTGCCACCTCGCTGCTGGCGATGGATGGCATCTTCTTCGTGCAGAGCAGGGTCGCCATGACCAACATCTTCGTCGTGCTCTTCATGTGCCTGGGTGCTTGGGCGCTGTGGCAGAAGGCCCTGCGCAGCCCTGTCCGGCTCTGGCTGCCGGACCAGCCGGAGCGTTCGGCCGTCGTCGCCTTGTCCGGGCCCGGGAGGATGGGTGCGTTTCTGGCGGCAGAGGGCCCACTCCTGCTCTGGGGCCTCGCCATGGGGGCCGCCGTGGCCAGCCGTTGGTCCGCCATCTATGCCTGGGGCATCGGGGTGTTCCTGCTGCTGTTCGAGGCCATCCGCTACCGCAGGGTAGGCGACCCGGACGGTCTGGGGTCGCGCCTGGCCCTCCGCCTCGTGGTCTTTGCCGGCGTGGTCCCGGTTCTCGTCTATGTCCTGAGCTACGTCCCCTGGTTCGTACAGCACCCCGAGCACACGCTGCGCGACCTCTGGGAACTGCAGGGCCGGATGTACCGGTATCACGCCGAGATGACGGCCAGCCACAACTACCAGTCTTCGTGGTGGACGTGGCCCTTGATGTACCGGCCGACCTGGTACTGGTTCAAGGACTTCAAGGACGGCACGATCGGCGGTATTGTCGCCATCGGCAACCCGGCCATCTGGTGGGCCTACCTCCCCGTGGTTCTCGGTGCGACCTGGGTGGCCTTCCGCCGCCTCGACTGGCGGTTCGGCCTGCCGGCAGCCTTCGCGCTCGGCCTGTGGCTGGCGTGGGGCGTCGAACCCAGGGCGCTCGTCTTCATGCACTACATGTTCGAGGCCATCCCCTTCACCTGCATCCTGCTGGCCTTCATCCTCGACAGGCTCTGGCGCCATCAGCGGACGGCGTTTCTGCCGCCTGTCTACCTGGTAATTGTCGCCGGCCTGTTCGTCTTCTTCTATCCGCTGTTGGCGGGCTGGCCAATTCCTTGGCGGTATTACCACATGCACATCTGGTTCCCGAAGTGGCTTTAGGGCCGCTGACGTCAGCTTGAGGCCCCTCGGGGGTATAACTGACAACAGAGATGCACGCCGATGAACTTCGCCCAAGCGGCGCCCCTGTCCAAGGGCGGCCGGCAGGTCGGCTCCGGGCTTTGACGCGGGCCTTGGCCGGTCTCACGGATTGGCTGCCCCAGCGTTATGCCAGCGGGCTTGACCTGCAGGCCCCGACCAAGCCTGAGGCGGGGCAGGGCAGCGGTTTCATGGGGGCCCTGCAGCGCATCGGGCGGACGTTGCGGGAGGCGCTGGTGCGGCCTTTCCAGAGCTTGGCCGATTGGGCTGGCAAGCTGGCGCAGATGGTGGTTGCGCGCTTCTTCTCGCGGCTCGAGGCCCAGCGTGAAGAGGACCGCGAGCGTGAACGGGCCGTTCTGCCCGATCAACTGCGTGAGCAAGCCGCTCGAGTTCGCGAGCGCGACAGACAACGCATGCTGGCCGAGCAGGTCAGCGAGGCCCGGCGCCGGGAGCGTGAGGCGCCGTTCCGGTGACACTCGCGGTTGCGCCCTATGGTGACTTGCAGCAGCTTGGAGAGGCCGTTCTGACGTGGTTGGGCGTGGGTCTCGGGGTCCTTGCCGGCTGGGTCCTGCTGCTGCTCGCGCGCACGATGCAGCGCCTGCCGGAAGCAGTGGATCGCGTGGAGCGGGTCCTCGAGCGCGTGACGCGCGAGGCAGAGGCCTTGGAAGGCGTAGGCGGCCACGTCCGCGAGGCCGGTGCCCGACTGGGAGATGCTGCCGGTGATCTGGCCCGGGTCACCGGGGCCGCTGCCGATACGACCCGCAGGATTCAGGAGCGCGTTGCCGAGCCGATCATCGACGGCGTCGTCGTGGCAGGCCAAAAGGCCTTCGTCCGAGGCCGAATCGTGGCCGCAGGAATCGGAGCTGCAGGCCGCAGCCTGATGGCGCGGGTCAGGGGAAAACGGATAGAACCACGGGTCCCCATTGTGTCCACGCCCGTGGTCCCAGAATCACCGCCCCCACCACAGCGGCCGTAAGGGCAGAGGCGAGCACCGCACCTGCGGCAACGTCCTTGGCGGCCTTGGCAAGGGGATGTCGGTCGCGCGTCGCGAGGTCCACCGCGTTCTCGATGGCGGTGTTGAGCATCTCACACGCCACCACGCCCGTACAGACGAGCAGGATGATGGCCATCTCGATGGCGGGACAGGCGAGGGCCAGGCCGGCGGAGACCGCAACCGCCGTGGCGACCACGTGCACCCTGAAATTCCGTTGTGTCCGCCACATGAACGCCAACCCGGCCCCGGCAAAACGAAAGCTGGAAAGGAAGCCGTCGGCACGGAACCTCATGCGGTCTCCATGCTGAGACCCCAGTCATCCATGATCTGCCGCTGACGGGCTCTCATGCGGGCCTCGTCCTCGGGCTCCTCGTGGTCATCACCCATCAGGTGCAACAGACCGTGGGCAAGCAGGAAGCCGAACTCCCGATCCAGGCCGTGACCGTAGGTTGCAGCCTGCCGCGCACACGTTTCCAACGAAACGACCAGGTCACCGAGCAACAGGGGACCGGGGTCCCGCTCCACGGTACCTGACAGGATGCCTTCGAGGTCAGCCTTGTCGTACATGGGGAAGGACAGGACATCCGTCGGTCGATCGAGGCCCCGATGGTCCCGATTGATGGCCTGCATGGCCTCATCGGATACGACTCTGATGGCCAGCACCGTATCGGGGGGCAAGGCCAGCTGCACCATCGCCTGGCAGAGGCGTCGGCCCCAGACCTCCGTATCGAGGTCCGGGGCCGGGACTTCAGGCTCGAGTTGAACCTCCAAGGCGCCTCCTGTCCTCTCGCCGTGCACGCTCCTCCCGCTCCAGCAACTGGTCGGGGTATTCGATGCGCTGGTGATAGAGCCCCTGAAGAATCCGGTTGAAGACGCCGATGATGACCTCGATTTCAGCCAGTGTCAGCGGTGCCTCGGACAACTCGCCCTCGTCGACCCGCTTCTGGACGATCCTGCGGATGGTGGCCTCGATCTGCTCGGGTGAAGGCCGGGTAAGGGTCCGGCAGGTGGCTTCCACGCCATCCGCCAGCATCACGATGGCCGTCTCCTTGGTGGTGGGGCGTGGCCCCGGATAGCGGAAGTGCTCCTCGAGGACCTCTTCGCCACCCTCGGCTTCCTTGGCCTGGTGGAAGAAGTAGGAGACCAGAGAGCACCCGTGGTGCGTCGGGATGAAGGCCGCGACCTGCTCGGGCAGGCGATGTTCACGCGCCAGTTCGATGCCTTCACGGACGTGTGCCGTGATGACAAGGGCGGAAAGCCTTGGGGATATCTGGTCATGCTGGTTGGGCATGCCCTGCTGGTTCTCGATGAAGAAGTATGGGCGCTTGGTCTTGCCGACATCGTGGTAGTAGGCGCCCACGCGCACCAGCAAGGGATCGGCACCGACCGCCTCGGCCGCCGCCTCTCCCAGGTTGCCCACCAAGATGCTGTGATGGTAGGTGCCCGGTGCTTTGAGGAGCAGGGTCCTCAGCAGAGGCTGTGCGGGGTTCGCCAGTTCCAGCAGGGTGAAGGGCGTCACGATGCCCGAAAGCTTCTCCAGATAGGGCAGGACGCCCACGGCAAGGACGACGGCCATGGGCCCGGAGAGGGCGGCATGAACCGCCGACAACCCCGCATCATCAAGGCCACGGCCGCGAAGCAGCATCATGAGCAAGGTCGAGACGGCCATGACTGCCGCGACCCTGAAGCCCGCCCGGCCAACATCCCAGCGCTCGCGGACACGACGCAGCGCATGCAAGGCGGCCCAACTGCCCAAGCTGCCGATGATGAGCACGTCGGCTCCCTGGGCAGGTAGTGCCTGAAGCAGCAGGCCCCACGCCAGCACGGCGGCCAGCGCAATTCGCTGGTTCAGGAACAGCGACACCATGATCGCGGCCGCCGGCAGGGGCGTGACCAGGGTCGGGGCGCCCAGATGGGACAGGACGGCCACCAAGCCGAAGACACCGACCGTCAAGGCGCCGAGCAGTCCGTATCGGGCGTGCGTATGCTGGATGGCCGGTTCGTGGGTTCTCAGGACATGAACGAATCCGGCGCCGGTGCACGTCACGGCCAGCAGCAACGCGGCGGGCACGAGCAGCGACGCAGTTCCCCCGGCGAAGGCAGGCCACCACGACGGGACGCCCGACAGCATCAGGCCCCAGACGACCAAGGCGACCAGCGCGGCAAACCCGCCCGGACCGCCGACCAGCCGGAACGGACGGGAAATCTGCACTTCATGCTCGTGCGCAATCTCAGCCATGGCGGCACCCCCAGTTTCGATTATAGCCGTGACCGCCCCAAAGTGGCCGGGCGCCTTTCCCGCAGGAAAGACGCTCGGCCACGAACCGAATCAGGAGCGGCGCTTGCGCGCGGCCTCGGACTTGCGCTTGCGGCGGACGCTGGGCTTCTCGTAGCGCTCGCGGCGCTTGATTTCGGAGAGAATGCCGGCCTTCTGGATTTTCTTCTTGAAACGCTTGAGCGCCGATTCGATGCTCTCGCCTTCCGTAACCCGGATTTCAGCCATGTGGACTCACCCCCTCTCAACGGCAAAATACTCGTAAATGAGCTTGTATGGTAGCGCGGAATCCGGTGGCAGGCAAGCCTTCTAGCCGGGTGGCCACTGCAAGGGACGGCCGGCCATCAGATGGAAGTGCAAGTGGAAGACGGACTGTCCGGCACCAGCGCCCTGATTGGCGACCAACCGATAGGCATGGTCCACGCCCAGCAGTCGGGCCGTCTCCTGGACGGTCGTGACGAGACCTGCGGCAACTTCGGGGGGCATATCCTGAAAGCCGCTGCAATGGGTCACTGGGACGACGAGGACGTGCGTCGGGGCCTGCGGCGACCTGTCGGCGAAGGCGACGCCGGACTCCGTGCGATGCACGATGCTGGCGGGCAGATCGCCGGCCACGATACGGCAAAAGAGGCAATCGTCCACGGCCTGAAGGTCCTAGCGGAATCGCGGGGCTTCGATATGGCTGGCCCCGGATGGCTGGGATCCCGGAACACCGAGCCGAACCTGAATCCCGCCGATAGGCAGGACGGCGGGTGTGGGGGAGGGTGTCGGCGTCGGGGCCGGGCGGGGTCCCGCCCAGGCCGGCTGGGTCCAGGCAAGGGCCAGCAAGAGGCCGACCGTCAGGAATCCGTGGGTCATGCGTCACCTCCCTGGTGCGCGGGCTTAAGCGTCTGTCCGGGTTGCGTCACGGGCAGGACGATATGGGTCTCGCGAATGGAACGATCCTTGCGGACGACCGCCGTAATCTCCCAGCGACCGGGTTGCAGGGCGCGCACGGCGATGGGGACGACCGTCCTGCCCTTGCGCAGCTCACCCTGCCAAGTCACGTGGGTCTCGACGACATCGTGGCCCTTGGCATCGACGAAGCGCAGGCCTTCCGGCAGGCGGACATCGAAGGTCACGTCCCGAACATCCTCCTGGACCTCGAAGGCGACTTGGACCGCGACATCCTGACCAACCGGCACGGCCTTGGCTTCGAGGATGATGCCGGGATCCGGCGCACGCCAGAGGAAGAAGGTCAGCGCGGCCGCGCTGACGGCGCCGAGGGCGAGGGAAGGCCAGTTCAGACCGTCACGCAACCGGCGGTGCCAAGGCCGTACCGGCAAGGGCTCGGCGGCCAGCGCAAGGTGGAAGCGCTGGCGGAAGTCATCGGGCAACGATGGAGTCGGCATCAAGCGCACCTGCTCCTGAAGGGCACGCAGCTCGGCCAGATGGCCGCGACACGATCCGCACGACGCGACATGGCCCTCGACCTCGACCTCCTCGGGGCTCCCGAGGCTGCCTGACCCATCCATCCACGTCGCAAGGAGCGGCTCAGCCTGTCGGCAATCCATCGGTCCTGCCTTCCAGCCACGACGACCAGCGATCCTTGCGATCGAGAAGGGTCTGTCGCAGGCTTTCCCTTGCCCGATTGAGCCGGGACTTCACCGTGCCGAGGTTCAGATCGAGCATCGTGGCGATCTCCTGGTAGTCGTAACCCTCGAGATCGTAGAGCAGCAGGGGGCCGCGCAGCTTGTCGGAGAGGGCGTCGACGGCCTCACGGACCACTTCGCCCAGTTGCTTGTCCTCGAGCTGCTTCTCGAGCCCGCCCCCTGCGCGCTCCGGAACCTGGTCCGTCGGCTCCTCGTGCCGCCTGGAAGCCTTCTTGAACTCATCGAGGACCGTGTTGCGCACGATACGGCAGAGCCAACCATGGACGTCGCTCGTGCCGCGGAAGGAACCGAGGGCACGATAGGCCTTGAGCAGCGCATCCTGCAGGACATCAGCGGCATCATCGGGATTCCCCGCAAGGGAGTGGGCCAGGGCGTACAGGCGATCAAGCGACGGGTCGACGAGGATCTCGAAGGCTCGCTTGTCCCCGTCCAGGGCTCGGCGCACCAGGTGCATCTGCTCTGGGGTGGCGGGCACGAAGAGAGTCCTCAGCTGGCTTGACGAGGCAGGGCCCCATCGGGTTCCCTTCATCATACCCCCGGTCTGCTACCATGGGCCCGACAAAGGGGGTGTGGGCCGTGGGCAAGATGCAGAGCGGATTTCCCGGGGGCATGGGGGGCATGGATCTGGGTCGCGTGATGCGTCAGGCCCAGAAGATGCAGGAGGACCTCCAGAAGGCTCAGGAAGGCCTGAAGGCGATCCGCATCGAGGGGTCGGCCGGCGGGGGTGCCGTCACGGTGATGGTCGACGGACATCGGGATGTCGTGGCCGTTTCCATTCGCCCCGATGCTGTCGATGCCGATGACGTCGAGACCCTCGAGGATCTCGTCCTCGGGGCGCTGCGGGATGCGCAGGCCAAGGCCCGGCAGGAAGCGGAGCAGCGGCTTGGTGGCATCGCCGGTGCCATGGGTGGCATGCCCGGTCTCTTCTAGGCTGCCTCCTTGCCACTTCCCGGGCCCCTGCAGGATCTGGTGGCCGAGTTCCAGCGGCTGCCCGGCATCGGGCACAAGAGCGCCCAGCGCCTCGGTCTTCACCTCATGGCCCAGCCGGTCGAGGCCATCGAGCGGCTGGCCTCGGTTCTGGTTTCAGCGCGGCGCGCGCTCAGCAGGTGCTCGGTCTGCCACGACCTTGCCGACGGCGCTATCTGCCGAATCTGTGCCGATCCGGCAAGGGATGGCGGCCTCTTGGCCGTAGTGTCCGGCACCCGTGAGGTGCTGGCTCTGGAGCGCACCCGCGAGTTCAAGGGTCGCTACCATGTCCTTGGCGGCCTGCTTTCACCCTTGGATGGCATTGGCCCCGAGCAACTCAATATTCGCACGCTGCTCGAGCGCCTGCGGGATCCGGCCTTGCGGGAAGTCCTGCTTGCGTTGGAACCGACCGTCGAGGGTGAGGCCACGACCCTCTATCTGTCCCGGCTCCTCGTGCCCATGGGGCTGACATGCACCCGTCTCGCTTCCGGCCTGTCGGCGGGCGCCGAGTTGGACATCGTCGACGAAGTCACGCTCGCGCGTGCATTCGAGGGGCGTCGACCTATTGCCTGATGGCGCGCTTGCGGCGGTCATGACGGTGTAGGTCCACGGCGAGGACGAGGAGGCGCAAGCCAAGCGCCCAGACCGCCCACAGGACCCCGAAGCCTTGCGTGACCAGAGGCAATGGAGCAAGCATCAGCAGGAGGAGACACGGGCGGATCAGGAGCCACAGGCGCCCACCGGGCATCTGTCGCGCCCGGCCATCAGGCGGGGCCGAGGTGGACCAGACGTACCCGATGACTTCGGGCACTCCAACGAAGACGGCGACCAGCCCAAGGCTCCTGAAGCCCGAGGTAATCAGGTTCCAGCCCGGTACCACGCCCTCGCCCAGCAACCCCAGCCACGACACGAGGTAGAGTCCCCCCCCGAGCACGGCGACCAAGGCCGCCAAGCCGACCGCCTCACGCAGGATCCTGCCCAAGTGGCGCCTCGGCGGGCTGTCTCTCCACGGTGAATGTCCATAGGCACTGAACAAGTCCATCAGGATCCACGCAGCGGGCAGCACCAGGCCCGGCAGCAGCACCCTGCCGGGCAGGTGCTGCGAGACGAGCGCGGTCAGGACGCCTGGAAGCCCTGCGTCCCCCACGTTCATGGCGCGCAGCAAGCCGACCTCGAAAGGCAGCAGGGCGCCAAGCGCCCATCCGTGGACGGCCAGCGCCAGGCCCCAGCGCCCTTGCTCAGGGGCGTCCTGCACGTCTTCTCTAGGCCCTTGGGCGCAGCAGAGGGAAGAGAATGACGTCGCGGATGGATGCCGCATCGCACAGCAGCATCGCGAGGCGATCGATGCCGATCCCGAGACCGCCGGTGGGGGGCATCCCCTGCTCGAGGGCACCGAGGTAATCTTCATCGACGGCATGGGCCTCTTCGTCCCCCGATGCCTTGGCGGCGGCCTGCGCCTCGAAGCGACCCCGCTGATCCAGGGGGTCGTTGAGCTCGCTGAAGGCGTTGGCAAGTTCACGTCCCAGAATGAAGACCTCGAATCGCTCCGTCAGGCTGGGGTCGTCACGATGCCGCTTTGCCAGCGGGGAGACCTCGACCGGGAAGTCCGTGATGAAGACGGGATCGAGCAACCTGCTGTCGAAACAGTCGAAGAGCGCCGCCAGCACCGAACCTGGCGTCACCTCACGGGGAACCGTGCCGCCCTGAGCCACCAGAATCCGCAGACGGGCATCCAGGTCCAGCGCGTCGGGATCGTGGCCCATCTCGCGCAGGAACAGGTCCACCTGGGCCTGCATCGTCCGCCTCGGCCAAGGGGGAGTCAGGTCCAGGAAGCCCGTCGGATGCTGTTGGCAGGGGATGCGTGTACCGCCACAGGCTTCCGTTGCGGCGGCCGCCACAAGGCGTTCGGTCAATGTCATCATATCCGAATAGTCCGCATAGGCTTGGTAGACCTCGATCATGGTGAACTCCGGGTTGTGCCGGGTCGAGATTCCTTCGTTTCGGAAACTTCGATTGATCTCGTAGACGCGCTCCAGGCCACCGACGACGAGACGCTTCAGGTACAGCTCGGGCGAGATGCGCAGGTGGAGCTCGAGATCGAGGGCCTGGTGGTGCGTCAGGAAAGGCCGCGCTGCCGCACCGCCCGGGATGGCGTGCAACATCGGGGTCTCGACCTCGAGGAAGCCCTCGGCATCGAGGACACGCCGGATGGCAGAGACCGCCCGCGACCGCTTGATGAAGGCTTCTCGCACCTCAGGGTTGGTGATCAGGTCGAGGTGCCGGGCCCGATAGCGGACCTCGACATCCGTCAGACCGTGCCACTTTTCGGGCAGGGGCCGCAGGGCCTTGGCAAGCATGGTCCAGGAGGACGGCTGGACGGAAAGTTCCCCACGACGTGTCCGCCGGACATGACCTTCGACACCCAGAATATCGCCAAGGTCGACCCACTCCGTCAGCCTGCGGAAGGCCTCTTCACCAAGGCCACCAAGGTCGGCAAAAATCTGAATGCGCCCGTGCGTGCCGTCGACCAGGTCCATGAAGCACAACTTGCCCGAGGTGCGGCGGCTGACGATGCGACCGGCAAGGCGCACGATGTCCGTCGTGTCCTCTCCGGCGGGCAAGTTCGCGTAACGGTCGTGCAGGCCAGCGGTGGTCGCCGTCGGGCGAAACTCGGGCGGGTAGGCCTGGATGCCCGCATCCTGCATCGAGGCGAGTTTGTCCAGGCGGACGCGCTCCTGCTCGGACCGCTCTAAGGTTGGGCGATGCACCGTATCCATGGCGACATGATAGGCATGGCAGCAAGGCTAGGCAAACACCCGCCGGTACCCGATGGATAGGGTGGGCCTGCCTACGGAACCAGGACCCGGGACTTCACGCCGGGCCGGGCACCGATCCATCCGAGCAGCGAGAGGACCCCGGGCGTGACGCCGGGACAGACGCCGTGAACGCCATAGGGCGTCAGCAACTGCCGCGTGGTGTAGGTGACGGCCGATAGCGCGCTCCCTTGGTTGACCAGCAAGGAATAGTAGTAGAACAGTGCATCGGGTGCCTTGATTAAGAGCGGACTGAGTCCCCCGATCGTGTGGTAGTAGGGCAGGTAGAGTCCGAAGTGGTTGTTGACGCCGAGAAAGTACATCCGGTTGAAGATACCGGGCTCGATCCCGAAGGGCAGGCCCTCGAAAGCCGGGGCCCGTGCGGAGCCCGCGAAGAAGGGCTGGTAGAGATCGATCCAGCGCGCACCGCCGAACCCGGGGGTCGGAAATACGCTCAGGATGCCGGCACCTTCCGTGACGACGGCCGGAATGCCCGAGACAAGGGCGTCCAGGCGTGGCAGGGCCATGGCGCCTGCCATGCGGGGGACCCGCGAAATGGGCATCTGTAAGCCAGGAGCCTTGTCCCCGGGAACGGCCTGCTCGGCGGGCTGCACGGCGTGGGTTGTCCGATCGGTCCGGGCAGCCGGGGTCCCGACCCCGCAACCCGCAAGCAGCCCGAGCAGCACCGTGCCATGGGCCAGGGGCTGGACGCGACGTATCGATGGACTCCTCCGCCGGACGGGAGCATCACCGGTCCGGCCCTGCAGCCCAGGCGGACGGACGGATGAGGGGCAATGCCCCCAAGCACGCCGTGCCGGGGCATGTGTGCATTGCAGGGCCGTGCGTGGCCTGCGGCGGCTTTCGGGCCCGACACTCGCAGCCATGGCACTCGTTCGGGCGCAACATTCCCGTTGTCTCCAGACGCGCCGGGACCCAAGACAAAGGGGCCCGACCACGCGATCGCGTGGCTGGGCCCCCATTTGACATCAGGCCTGCAGGCGAAGCCCCTTGCCGGGCACGCCGACACGCTCCATGGCCTGCCGCAGCTGGCGGAGCAACAAGGCACCCTCTGCAACGGAACCGGTTGCCCGGAGGGCACGGCCGATACCGATACCACAGGCACCGGACGCAAGCGCGTGCGGGGCACTCTGGGCATCCACGCCGCCTGCGAGGAACACCGGAATCTCGACGATGCCGGCAACGGCCGAGACGACCTGAAGGGCATCGGCCATGGCGCGAAGGGAGCCGGCGAGGCCACCCTCAGGGTAGGCCATGATGCCTTCGACCTGCAGCACGGAGGCTCCTGCGGCCTGAAGTTGCACGGCGAGGTCGATGGACTCGGCCAGCGAGGCGCGACCGGGCAGCGTAACGCACACCGGGGTACCGGGGCGCGCCAGCGCGACCGTACGGCGCGTCCACTCCAGGATCTCTTGCGTCGTGGGTTCCTCGCCTGCCCGGTAGAGGGCGTCATAATTGCCGATCTCCAGAACGTCGGCGCCGGATGCGACCAGGACCTCAGGAACCACGGAGGAGGCAAAGATGGTCAACCCGGGTGCAGCATCGCGGGCCTCGCGCACCAGATCGGGGTCCGCTGCCACGTCCAGGGCATCGGCGCCACCTTCTGCTGCTGCAAGGCCCGTCGCACGGACGATGTCCTTGTCGAAACAATCGATGCCGCTGATGGCCTTGAGGAAGCGACGGGACACGAGTGCGGCGTTGAGTGATTCGAGCATGGGCCTTCCTGGCGTGTCGGGACCCTGCGGTCCAAGTGGATGGCGTCATTCTACCCGTGGCGCGGGCGGTTCCTGCAAGGGGTCTTCCCACGACCCGAAGGTCTCCGACGTATCCTCGACACCGGGTTCCTCGCCTCGGGCGACGGGAAGGTCGGCGCGCGGCCGAGCGGGCTCCGAGTCACCGTGGACAGGATGCACGACGCCGTCGCGCAACTTGCCGGTCCATCGCTGCGGGGCTGTTTGCCAGAGGTCGTCCAGCGAGGGCCACAAGGTGCCGTCCTCGGGCTCGTAGGCGAGGATGGCACCGCATTCATCGGAGAAGTGGACGTCGGCGACCACGCCATCCCTGCCCTGCCGGGTGTCTGTCAGCAAGGCCCCGAGTACGTCAGCCCCCTGCAGCAGGGCGTCGGTGACCATGCCGGTTTCGAGCCCTGCCGTCGTCTCGGGCAGGCCCTGACATTCGAGCGCCGAACTTGCCGCGCGACGGAACTGGGCGAGGCTTTCGCCATCAGGACCGCAGATGCCTTGCCCCTCGTAGCCCCGGAAAGACCAGCACGACATGACGTGCCCTCCGGAGGCATCGTGTCCCTGGGGCACCATCGTGCACAAGCCCTGCCGGGCTACATCGGCATGAAGTCCGTGCCACCGGTCCCGGTGCGCTGGACGCCGGTCACCTTCTTGATCAGGCCGAACAAACGGTTCAGGTCCATCCGCAGTGCAATTTCGCGGCCCTCCAGCTCATCCGCGGCGTCGCCCTCGACCTCTCCTGTAGCGGCCAACGCCGCCCTGGCCTGCTGGAGCGCATGGAGCTGAGCCTGGACATATTCGCGCTCGGTCGTGATCAACTTGTACATGTAGGTGGGCTGTCTGAACTCGGGAATCAGGTCCGGCGACGACTCCCACGCCGAAATGAGATAGCGACGCTCCTCGCTCTCCTTCTGCAGCTCCTCGATGTCCGGCGGTGGTGGAGAGCCAAGCCTGTCTCGCCGCGGACCTTGCTGGCCGGCAGGCCGCGGAGCCACACGGCCAGCGCGATCAGGGACGGGCTTACCCAGCCAGCCCTGCATCCGATCCCAGAAACTGTCAGACATCCCCATTCATGTTGGCCGATGGGTCGACCCTTTGCCAAGCACCCCGCAGGCATGTTCGCCCAAATGAGTCATCCCCCCGGACCAGCGGCCCGGAGGGATGACACTTTTGCAACTAGCGGAAGTTAGCGCGATTTTCCTGAGAGAACTCGACCAGGCTCTGGCCGAGGTCGCCGATGGCCCCCAGTGCCGTACGACCGGCGAGGCGACCAGCATTGCGGACGCCGCGCACCGTTGTCAGCGTTGCGTCGACGGCGAAGTCGCCGACGGCCTCGGCCCCACGAACGGCCGCCCGACCCACGGCGACGGTGCCGTCCACGACGGCCTCGCCAACCACCCGGCTGCCGGCAACGACAGGAAGGTCGCTGATAGCGGCGCTGGCCCGACGAGCCTCTTCCTGCTTGATCCGGGCTGCGGCGGACTTCCAGCGGCCTTCCGAGTCATAAGGCAGATCAAGAATACGGTCGTAGGAGCTCACGATCTGGCGGCCCTTGATGAACGCCAGCTCTCCGACCAGGGGCACGACGGTCAACTCGGCCAAGCCGTGCAGGAACCTGCCCACCTTGCCGGCGCCGCTCGTGAACTTGCTGAGCAGATGCTCTCCCACCGTCCGGGTGGGCTCGGGGCGAACAGCCAGATCTCGCCGCGGTAATACGGCGATGTCTCGACCGGGCGATGCAGGCCTTGCTGCAGCAGCCCCTTCAGCAAGGATGGACGAGAGGTCACGGCGGACCGAGCCGACGGGGGCAATACCGTTAGGCTTGCGGACTGCGAGATGCGACATTCTAGGTCTCCCTTTCCTGAGCAGGATGGCCAAGTTTTCTGTCGGCCTTCACGGCGGCGACTCGGTAAACATCAGGCTAATAGGAAGGAAAGCTTCATCGTCCGATTCGCTGCGGTCCTTTGCGCACGACCGCAGCGGGGAGCTATGATGCGCTGGTGAAGGGCGCTTGGCGTCCCATCCGAGCCCGTTGTCCTGAAAGGTCGTGCCCGTTGCGACGTGAACTCGAGAAGTTCGAGAACCCCGAGGTGGTGACCGAGTACCGTCGGCGCTACGGCGATCCGCTCGAGGAAGTCGAGCCCGGTGAGCTCATGGAGTTAATGGAGTCGCTGTGGGCCTCGCGGACCGGTGCCTATGCCCAGCTGCGTGAAGACCTGCGGCGTGACAAGGTCGATCCGTGGGGCACCCGCATCAAGCTGACCGAGACCTACTTCCGGAACCAGTACTTCAGGATCAACAAGCTGGACGCCGAGAAGGACCGGAGCAAGATCCTTGATATCGAGGATTTCATCGATTACCTCGTCTTCGCCAAGATCCGCGAGCATCAGGAGGCGGAGGAGCAGGAAGCCCGCTTCATCCGCGACCGGCACACGCCCCGATTCTGAAGCCAGCTGTAGAAGGAAGCCCCGGTGGTCCGAAGACCACCGGGGCTTTCCACATTGGGAGCCTCAGGGCTTGGGAGCCGAGATGACCTCGCCGCTGCCGGCATTGAGGACATATTTGCCCTGAGCGTAGTGACCCTTGTAGGTCACAGCCACATAGGCGGGGAACCACTCGACCGTCAGGTCCGGCTTCCGCTTGGGCAGCGGGCTGAAGTAGACGCTCGAGGAATCGAAGCCCTGGGCACCGGCGCGCAGGCCCGCCTTGAGCAGGAATTCCCGCACGTTTTTGATCTGGTCGAGGGAGGCGATGCCGCCGACGGGCTCGCCCTGCATGGCCTTCATCTGGATGAACTGGAGGCTCTTGACCTTGCCCCAGTCGTAAACGCCAATCTTGCCGTCGCGGACAATGACCTCAAGGACGCTGGCGAAGGACTTGGGCGGGGTGAACAGCATCGATACCGTGACGTCCTTGCGATTGCCGAGATCGGCCGTCAGGTTGTCAACGGCATACTCGAGCATCGGCCCTGCACCCTGGGCGCGCCCGAGGTCATGGGCGGTCTGGACCAAGTTCGACAGGTCGGCCGCAACCTCGGCCGCCGTCATGTCCCGCACCATCAGGACCTTCTTCCAAGCAGGGATGGCGGGGGGGGCGGTACGGGCCATGACGGTCGCCTGACCTTGAGAGGCCACAGGGGCCATGGCGGTTCCACAACCGGTGGCGGTGGCCGCGAGGACCAAGGCCAACGCGGGAAGGCAGCGCATCGTCAACAGGGACATGGCGGGGTCCTTTTCCGAAAGTTCGGGTGCGGGGGCTCTGAAAGAAAAGATCTAAAACGAAAGATAACACCAAGATCAAGTTAACACTAGTTGAAAGGATGGCCTGGGTCAAGCCCCCCGGCCGAGGTGCGTGCTAGAATTCGAGTGACGTCTTTCAGAGAGGCTTTCCGTAACTACCTATGGTGTCCACGACATCGGCAATCGTCATCGGTGCTGTCGCGCTTCTTTTGGTGGGTCCGCGCAAGCTGCCCGAGCTGGCGCGTGGCCTCGGCAAGGCGATGGGGGAGTTCCGCAAGGGCGTGCAGGGTATGGATGACCCTGAGGGGCGAGCCAATCCCCCGGCGGAGCCGCCTGCCGACTCCGCCCCCAAAGCATGACGGTTGTCTGTTTCGGGTACGCTAGACCACACCTGATGTCATCCGACCCCGGCCATAGTCCCGTGCCCTCCGATACGGGGGGCTTGTCCCGTTGACCACGTACAGTGCGAGCTTGCCTCCCTTGATGGAGGCTACGGTTCCCTTGGGTCCCATCCCCGCCGGCCCCGCCGTTTTGATTCTGGTCGTCTGCCTGCTGGGCGTCGCCTTCTTCAGCTCGTCCGAGGCGGCCATTCTGAGCGTGAACCGTATCCGGGTGCGGAATCTGGCCGAGAAGGGCGATCCGCGCGCCGTGGCCTTGCAGCGACTCCGCGAGCAGCATGACAGCCTGCTCGGGACCATCCTGCTGCTCGAGAACTTCCTGATCATCATTGCCTCGTCGGTGTGGACCGTCGTGTCGGCGAAGTGGCTGGAAGCGGGTGGCATGGCTTCTCCGGCGGGCCTGCTGGGCGCCTCGCTCCTGATGACCCTGATCATCGTCCTGCTGGCGGAGATTACGCCCAAGACCTTTGCTGCCTCCTACGCCGAGGCATGGAGCCTCAAGGTCAGTCGCGTGGTTCTGGCCTGCGTCTGGTTCTCCGGCCCCGTGGTGAAGGGGTTCACGTTCTGCAGCAACGCCCTTATCGGTATGTTCCGCAAGCTGCTCGACCTGAGTCCTGAGTCGGCGACCCCCTTTGTTACGGATGACGAGATTCGGATGCTGGCGGATGTCGGCCACGAAGAGGGCACCATCGATACGGATGAGAACGAGATGATCCACGGCGTGCTCGAACTGGGCGACACGACCGTTCGCGAGATCATGGTGCCCCGCATCGACATGAACTGCCTCTCGGCGGATGTCACGCTCGAGGAAGCCCTGCAGATGGTGATTAGCTCGGGCCACAGCAGGATTCCGGTTTACCGGGACACCAGCGACAATATTGTCGGCATTCTCTACGTGAAGGACTTGCTCAGCCTGCTTGCCCGAGTCGACCGCCCCCGCAGCCTTCCCAGCGCGTATGTGCGCCCGGCGACCTACATCCCGGAGAGCAAGCGTGTCGACGACCTCCTGACGGACATGAGGCGCATGAAGATTCACATGGCCGTCGTCATGGACGAATATGGCGGTACAGCTGGCCTGGTCACGATTGAAGATATCCTTGAGGAGATTGTCGGCGACATACAGGACGAGTTCGATACCGAGGAGGATCTGCCCGTCAAGCATCAGGAGGATGGTTCCATCCTGGTGGACGGTCGCCTGCCGATCTATGAGGTCAACGACCTGCTCGGTTCGGACCTGCCGACTGCCGACTTCGACACCATCGGCGGCTTCGTGGTCGGGCAACTTGGTCGGGCTCCCGTGCGTGGCGAAGAAGTGCGCTTCGATACGCTGCGCCTGATTGCCGATGCCGTGGAGGCGCGCCGCCTCGTTCGCGTGCAAATCATTCGGGTATCCACCACGTGACACCGGGCCATGAACGGGCCACCCGGTACATCTTTGTCACGGGTGGCGTCGTCTCTAGTATCGGCAAGGGTATCGTCGCCGCCAGCCTGGGACGGTTGCTCAACCAGCGTGGCTTTGCTGTTCGCATTCTGAAGCTCGACCCCTACATCAACGTCGACCCGGGGACTATGAGTCCCTATCAGCACGGCGAGGTCTTTGTCACCGAGGACGGTGCCGAGACGGATCTCGACCTCGGGCACTACGAACGGTTCGTGGACGTGCCACATTCGCGCGAGAACAGCGCGACGGCAGGTAGCATCTACCTCGAGGTCATCAGCAAGGAGCGTCGGGGCGACTATCTGTCGGGTACCGTGCAGGTCATTCCCCACGTGACCAATGAAATCAAGGACCGCATCCACAAGGTTGGCAGCAAGGCAGAAGTCGCGATTGTCGAAATCGGCGGGACGGTCGGAGACATCGAGAGTTTGCCCTTCCTCGAGGCCATTCGCCAGTTCCGCAAGGATGTTGGCCGCGACCACGTGCTGTATCTCCACGTGACACTCGTGCCGATGCTCAAGGCCGCCGGCGAGATGAAGACCAAGCCGACCCAGCACTCCGTCAAGGAATTGCGGAGCCTGGGCATCCAGCCCGATATTCTGGTCTGCAGAGCTGAACGCAACATGTCGGCCAGTGTCCGGGAGAAGCTGGCCTTGTTCTGTGATATCGACAAGGAAGCCGTCATCCACTCAAGAGATGCGCGAAGCATCTACGAAGTACCCCAGTTGCTCGAACGAGAGGGCTTGGCCGATCAGGTCATGGTGCGCCTTCGGCTCGAACGGCGTCCGGGTGGCGTGGCTCCGGTTTGGCCCGAGGTCCTCACGGGCGAGCGCAAGGCGAGTCGTGAAGTCCGGATCGCCATCGTGGGCAAGTACGTCAAGCTGGCCGATGCGTACTTGTCCGTCCTCGAGTCGTTGCGCCACGCGGCAGCGTCCCTCGATGCCGACCTTGATGTCGTGTGGGTGGCTGCCGAGCACCTCGAAGACGGTAGTGAAGGTCTGGACAAGCTGGGAAATGTCGACGGCATCCTCGTTCCGGGTGGCTTCGGTGCGCGGGGCATCGAGGGCAAGATCAGCGCTGCGCGTCTTGCGCGGCAGCACCGCATTCCTTATCTGGGGCTCTGTCTGGGGATGCAGGTGGCCGTCATTGCCTTCGCGAGGGATGTCTGCGGCCTGGACGGGGCGCATTCGACGGAGTTCGATCCTTCGACCCCCTATCCCATCATCGACATCCTGCCCGAGCAGAAGGGTGTCGAGGACAAGGGGGGCACCATGCGGCTTGGGAGCTACCCCTGCGTCTTGCAGGACGGCACACAGGCTGCCGAGGCCTATGGTGCGACCAGCATCAGCGAGCGCCACAGGCACCGCTTCGAGGTCAATCCGCACTTCGTGGCAAGGCTTCAGGGCGCTGGCCTCGTGGTTTCCGGTACGCTGCCCGAGCGTGGCTTGGTCGAGGTGATTGAGTGGCCGGATCATCCTTGGTACGTGGCTTGCCAGTTCCATCCCGAATTCCAGAGTCGTCCGGGGCGTCCGCATCCGCTCTTCAAGGGGTTCGTGGCAGCCTCATTGGATAGGGCCGGACAGCGCCAGCCGGCGGAGGTGGTTTGATGACTGCCCCATTTGATGCAGCGCAACTGCTCGACGCGGCCCGCGAGGCCCGGGTCCACGCCCACGCGCCTTACAGCAACTTTCCTGTGGGTGCGGCCCTGCTGCTCGCGGATGGCCGTGTCGTCCGGGGTGTCAACGTCGAGAACAGGACCTTCGGACTGACGCTGTGCGCGGAGCGTACGGCGGTGGCCTCGGCCGTGGCTGCGGGTGATCGCGGCTTCGTGGCCATCGCCATCTCGGCTTCGCATGCATCGCCCTGCCCGCCTTGTGGGGCGTGTCGTCAAGTCATGGCCGAGTTCGCGCCCGATCTGCCAGTGGTCCTCGAGGGCGTCGATGGTGAGCCCGTCGTGACGCATCTGGGTATCTTGCTGCCCATGCAATTCGACTTGCCGCCGAGGCCTTGAATCGATTGCGCTGCGGGACACTGGCCGTCGTCGGGCGGCCGAACGTGGGCAAGAGCACGCTCGTGAACCGGCTTTCCGGGCAGAAAGTCGCCATCGTTTCCAATCGCCCCCAGACGACGCGGCATCGCATCCGTGGCATCTGGCACGGCGAGGATGCCCAGTTGATTCTCGTCGATACGCCGGGCATCCATCGGCCCCTGCATCCCCTTGGTGAGCAGTTGGTCCTCGAAGCTGAGCGCGCCCTCACCGAGGTTGACGCCATTCTCCTGATTGTCGACGGAACGGAAGAACTCGGGCCGGGCGATCGCCACGTCGTCGCGCGAGCGCTCGCCTCGGGCAGACCCATCGTCCTTGCCGTCAACAAGTTGGACCGGGCTGGTCCCCGAGGTGGCTTTGCCGATGCCTATGCGGCGCTCGCCGACTTTCGCGCCGTCCACGTCATCTCGGCCCAGCGCGGTACGGGTGTCCGGGCTCTGGTGCGGTCTCTGGTCGGCCTGATGCCCGAGGGACCGGCGCTGTTCCCGGACGATGTAGTCACGGACCAGACGCTGCGCCAACTGGCGGGGGAGCTGGTTCGGGAACAGCTGATGCGCCAGTTGTCCGACGAGTTGCCGCATGCCATAGCCGTCAGCGTTGAGCGCTTCGACGAGTCGGACCCGGCCCTGACCCGCATCGAGGCCACGATTCACGTTGAACGGGACAGCCAGAAGGGCATTGTCATTGGCAAGGGGGCCGAGCGGCTCAAGACGGTCGGCATCCACGCCCGAGAAGCCATCGAGCAGCAAACCGGCACGCGTGTTCACCTTGCCCTCAGAGTCAAGGTCTTGCCGAACTGGCGGCGCGATGCCGCCATGCTGAAGCGGCTCGGCTATATCGTCGACTAGGCCCCGGACAGGTCTGGCCAAGCCAGCAGGTTGTCCTCGGCATAGTGATCGCTGACGCGCTCCGCATCCGGTGAACCCGGCAAGCTCAGGTCCTTGCCGAGGTAGTACCGGCTCCCTGAAGGCTTCAGGCCGTCCACGAGGACCCAGTCGATGTTCTTGCGACGACCGGGGGGCGCAGCAGGACCCGCATCGACCATATTTTCCAGAAGACGACTCCGGATGGCCGCATCAGCATCACCCTGTCGCCCGCCTGTGGCCTGGTCGGCAGTGTGCGTGTTCAGGTCTCCTGCAAGGACGACGGGCCCGTGCGCCTTGGCGCGCCGGACAATCTTGGCCAGGTCCTCTGCCTGGCGCTTGCGCATCTCGGGATCGAGGGACAGGTGCGTGTTGATGACGGTCAGGGTCCTTCCCGATTGACGATCCCGCAGTCGCAGTTCGTTATAGCCCCTTGGCTCGACCCATTGCAGGGCATTGGGCTTGTAGCCGTCCTTGACCGTCGCCCACAGTGACGCCAGGACGCCTCGGACATGGCTGCCCTTGAAGGTCCTGAACTTGTCCGACAGGACCTCATAACGCTCGGGGATGACCACGAGGTTCCCCTGCCACGGCCTGAGCCGATCAAAGCTGAGATGCAAGCGGCCTGCCGTATCCAGCTCCTTGAGCCGGTCAACCTGGTCGGGGCCGACCTCCTGCAGACAAAGGATGGCGGCATCGGCTTTGCCTGCCAATGCCTCCCGGTAGAAGGGGAGGTCGGGAAAGGCCGCCTGCGGGGTCTTGATCCGGGAGTTGCCGACGGCCGTGTTGAAAGTGATGATCCGGACGGGCTGAGGCTGTCCCTGCCATGCATCGGCCTTCAGGGCAGTGCCATCGGCTTCCGGGCGCTCCTGGGAAGGGCCGGGACGACCGAGGGCGCGGGGGGCTGCCTCACGGATCTTCATGGATGAATCGTGCCCGGAAAGGGTCATCGACTTGCGGGTAGGCCAGCACTTCTGCGTTCCAGCAAGGGAAGAAGATCCGGGGCATAGCGGGCCGCCCTCCGGGCTCCCACGCCACGAATGCGCGCAAGCGCTTCCTCCGTCGCAGGCCTCGTGACGGCCATCTCCTGCAGAGAGGCATCTCCCATGATGCAGTAGGCCGGCTGGCCTGCCTCTTGGGCGCGTTGTCTTCGCCACGTTCGAAGCACGAGAAAGAGTTCCTTGTCATGGGGACCGAGCTCGCTGCCCCCGCCTGCCCTGCCTGCGGCAAAAGCGAGACGGGGGCGCTGGGGTACGCCGAGTGGGACCTCCCTCTCGCCCGCAAGGACATCGCGCGCCGAAGCGGACACCGTCAGGGTCGCGTATTCCGGATGGACCTTGACCAGACCATGGCCAATCAACTGGTCCAGCCAGTCCCGGATATGGTCCACCGGTTCTTCCCTGAGCAGGCCATGAACGGGCAGCTTGTCGAAGCCCTTGTCGATCAGTGCTTGCGGGCGCTTTCCCGACAGCACGTCGGCCACCATCTGGGCGCCGTGGGGTGGACGGACGCGACCGACGCCTGACAGCAACTTCTGGGCCAACGGCCCGCTTTCCGGGTGAATGGCGTGCTCGCCCAAGCAAACGTCGCACCTGCCGCAGGCGACCTCGGGCGCATCCTGTCCGAAGTAGCGCAGAAGGACGTCCTGACGACACGTGAGGGTCCTGCTGTAGCGAACCATGGCCTTCAACTGGTTCATTTGGTGCTGGACGAACATGGGGTCTTCACCCGTGAGCATGCGCTGCCACGTGACGATGTCCGATGCGTTGTGCAATAAGACGCACTCGGCGTCCAGCCTGTCGCGGCCCGCCCGGCCAGCTTCTTGGACATACTGCTCGAGCGATTTCGGCATGCCGGCATGGATGACGAATCGCACGTCTCCACGGTCGATGCCCATCCCGAAGGCGACGGTTGCCACGACGAGATCGAGGCGCTCCGCACGAAAGTCCTGCAGAATCTGGCGCCGTATGGCCGGCTCCATGCCGGCGTGGTAGGCGCGGGCCTGATGGCCTCGCTTTCGCAGGCTCTCGGCGATTCGTTCCACCTGCTTGCGCGTCGGAGCATAGACGAGACCAGCCTCGCCGCGATGCCGCTGGATTACTTCCTCAATTTGCGCCGTGGTGTCGTGCCTGTAGGCGACGCGAAACATCAAGTTGGGTCGATGCAAGCTACCGACGACCACGGTCGGGTCACGAAGGGCCAAGCTGGCGACAATGTCCTGCTGGACCTGTGCCGTAGCCGTGGCCGTGAAGGCATGGATGGGCTTGCCGGGTGCCAACTCGCGCAGGACCGAAAGGTTCCTGTAGGCCTCGCGGTAATCATGGCCCCACTGGCTGATGCAATGCGCCTCGTCGATGACGCCATAGGCCACGGGCAGCGCGCTCAGGAACTGACGCATCCCCGAATGGGCCAGCGCTTCGGGCGAGAGGTAGAGCAAGCGCAGGTTGCCTGCCCGCGCTTCGTGGGCCACGGCACGCCTGTCGTCCGGCGCCATGTCGCTGTGCAGGGCCGCGGCAGCGACACCCATGGCCTGCAGGTGCCCGACTTGGTCTTGCATCAACGCGACGAGCGGCGAGATGACCAAGGCCAACTGGTTCCGTGCCACGGCGGGCAGTTGGTAGCAAAGGGACTTGCCGCCCCCCGTCGGCAAGACGACCAGGCTGTCACGCCCGTCGAGGACAGGCTGGATGGCCGGAACCTGGTGGGGAAGCAGGTCCGTGAAGCCCCAGTGGATCTGCAGGGGCTCTCGCAGGGCGTCGAGGACCTGCTGCACGATGCGGAACCTTTCTGTGGGCAGGAGAGGCGGACTGAAAGCGTGACGCCCCCGGCCCCCACGGGGCCAGAGGCGTCAAGCAGGCTTCAGGGCCTAGTAGCGGGGGCCACGCTCCGAACGAGGACCACCCTTGGGCTCGGAAATCCGAACCAGGATGGGACGTCCCAGCAGGTTGCTGTCGGACAGCTGGCTAATCGCGGCCTGAGCCAGATCGGCCGAAGCCATCTCGACGAAGCCGAAGCCACGCGAACGCTGGGTCTCACGGTCAAGCACGACACGCGCGCTGACCACTTCGCCAACCTGGGAAAAGTGGGAATGGAGGTCGGCATCGCCGACACGGTAAGCCAAGTTGGCCACGAACAACTGGGTAGACAAGGTGACACCTCGGATGGGTCGGTTGGGGGACACGGAGCGCCTGACAAGTCCGGAGGCGTCCTTCACCGAGCAACCACCGTCACCTGTGTCATGGTGCGACACGTACTCTAGAGTAACACGTCCGGTAAGACCGTTGCAACGATCACGTTCGAATCAGGGCAGAAAGGACGTCACGGGCGTGGTCCAGACTGTACCGGACGGACGACCGGACGCATCCGAACCACCCAGAACGACCAGCCGCTCACCTAGGCGGGCGGCAACAGGGTGGTTCCTCGCCTCGGGCAGCAATGACTGGCGCGACCAAGACCGGGTCGCGAGGTCGAACCTGTCGACGGCCGCGGACGGACCGCCGGCATCCCGGCCTCCCACCGCAAGGACGAAGTTGCCGTAGGCCACGAAGGTCGCCCCGAGCCGCGGAGTCGGCATGGGTGCCGTTTCAGTCCAGATACCGGTTGTCGGCTCGAGCAGCCAGCAGCGGCCATCCGCCACGCCGGCGCCGGCGTGGCCGCCTGCCAGCAACAAGCGGGCGCCGACCTGCACGAGGCCTGCCCCGCTGCGCGCCTGGGGCAGGGGACGCGCCATCGCCCACTGGCGCTTGAGTCCGTCGAAGATATCCACGCGACTGCTTGCACCCAGGACGTTCTCGCCGCCTGCCAGCCACACGGTGTGACCGTAGGAGCCGATTGCTGCGTCCGAGCGGCCCTCAGGTGCGGCGGGCATTTCTTCCCAGCGGTTGGTCTCGAGATCGAGCCGTACGGCCGTCCCCCCTGTACCCGTTGAGACGGCCAGCAACTTGAGTGCGGGCATCGCCACAAGGACGGGTGCCTGCAGGCCGGGGGTCGGGTTCGGCAGGGTCGCCCAAATCGCGGGCAGCGCCAAGATGCGACCCGAGGACGCCCCTGCGTCGAGCACGACCAACCGGGTGCCGACTGCCGCTCCCGCACCCGGCTGGAAGCCTGCCGGGAGCTGCGTAGTCACCCAGGAGGATTCGGCCCGGGTCGCCCGCACCGAGGTCGAGGCCACGCCCGGTCCCGGCGCCTGGGCACAGGCTGCGAGCGAACCCGCAAGAACGAGGGCCGAAATGGGATGCCTGCGTGACATGGGGGACCTCCTAGCCAGATTGTTGCCATCAGGTTAACACTTGCCTAATGTCTTGTGAAGTCAGCCCTCCCTCAGGACACCCGGAAGGGCCGACCTGGCCAGCCCGGAGGGAAACGAGGGGCGCTGCCTGCTGAAATGCTCCCGCAGCACGATGGCATCGAGCCATGGTGCTGCATACAGGCTCCACCACCCCGATTGCCTGCGTGCCTGATGGACCGCCGGGCCCGGCTCGACGCGTGCCCGGTAGCTCATCAGGATGCGAAACCCCTCGAGCATGCGCCCGAAGGACCAGACCCGCTCGGGATGGAATCGCGCGGAATCAGGCAGGGGTCTGGCCAAGAGGATGTCCCGGCGAAATGCGGCATTGGCCCGGTTCAGTCCGTATTCCGGCTCTCTGGCCGCTTCCTTCAGCGTCATGACCTGCTGGGGACACCGCACGGACAGGCGGGCCGGAACGAAGTCCGCACCCCCGACTGCTGCGACCCGCTCGTCACGGAAGGATGCCAGCAGGCTGCGGAGCCAACTCCTCTCCCAAAGCTGCACGCCGGTGTCCAGCGTGACGAGATGGGGCCCGCTAGCGAGCCGGGCCGCAAGATTGAGACGCACTGCGACATCAAGCGAGGGTGCGACATGGAGATTGCGACTCGGGGCTTCCTTCCCGTTGCCAAGACGGTCCCGGCGCCGCTCGGGAGACAGGATCAGCACGTCGACGTCCCGGTGCGTCTGGTCGTAGATGGCCTCGGGCAGACGGTCAAGTAATCTGCTGTCCGGCACGTCGAGCACGATGGTGGCGATGGATTCCAAGCGGATGACCTCCGCCCAGCAGCCTAGCCTCGCCGGAGCCCCATGCAATCGGGCGCCACACACAGGACAGGTTGGCCGAGCGGTCCCTCGACGCGGGCCTCAGGCCCAGGTCTGGATCAGGCGTGCAGCGGCGCCTTCGGCCCACCTGTCGGTCGTGACACTGGGTCCGAAGGTCACGGGGGCCGCCATCCAGAAGCCCCCATGCCCACCGTGCGGTTGCAGGATCAGTTTCACGTGACCAGGCAAATTTTCCGGGGGAGGCACGAAGGGATCGTCGGCCGCGTGGATCAGGAAGGCAGGCACCTTGAGGCGGTCGAGGGCGTATCTGGGCGATGCCAGCGTGTAGTAGGCCTGCGCGTCACGCTGGCCGGCCAGACGAGCCGTCACGTCGTCATCGAATCGTGTCAGGCTCGAGGCAGCCCGGCCCAGCCTGGCGACCTCCTCCCACCGCTGCGGGTCACGCCGGGCAGCCGCTTCGAGCCTGCGCTTCATTGAGGCGAGGAACCAGCGTTCGTAGATGCGATTTCCGGGGAGGGCAAGGGCCCGCGCAGCCACGCCCATATCGACAGGCGCTGAAATCGTCACCACTCCTCGGACCAGAGGCAGGGCCGCTTCGCCCATCTCGGACAACCATCTCAGGGCCACGGCGCCACCAAGGCTCAGGCCCGTCAGGAACACCGGCAATCCCGGCAATCTCCTGGAGACCCAGCCAACCGCCGCCTCGAGGTCATGCCAGCGCAGCGCGTGGTACAAGGTCCCCGCCGTCAGGCGTGAGGCCCCGCAGCCCAACCAGTCGAGACGCAAGGACGCAAAACCCGCCTGATGGGCAAGCAGGCTGATGCCCCTCATATGCCCGGATGCGGCCTCGGCCTCGAGGCCGTGCAAGTGGATGACGACGCCCCTTGCGGAGCCACTCGGGGCACCATGCCAGTACCCGGACAGGACTTCCCCATCCCGGGAAGGCACGAGGACCGGTTCAGACGCCGAGTGCCATGCAGCGGCGTCAGGCAGGCCACGACGCGGCAGGAATTCCGGCAGGATGGTCTGGGCCATTCCTCCTGCAAAGCCCGGGAGCGGCCGAAAATCCGGCAGGTCGGGGATCAGCGGATCAGGTCCTGGGCGCGCTTGATGAAGGCCTGCAGATCGTATGGGGGCAGGTCGCCGACTGCGAGTCGTGCGAGGTCGTAGACGTGACGACAAAGCTTCTGACCCGTCTCGGCCTGGGCGTCGAGCGCGCGCTGCACCAGCGGATGGTCGCGGTTGACCAGCAGCGTGCGCTCCTGTCCTGCCCTGTCGTCCTGCCCCCAAAGGGAGGCGAACTGCTGCATCCTGCGCCCTTCCTCGTCGGACACCAGCAGCGCGCTGACTTCGGCCGCGTCGAGGCTGACCACCTTCACGCCGGGGGCCGCTTCACCCAAAGCCCCCTGGAACAGCTCGGCAATCCGGACATCCCGCGTCTTGCCCTCGGCGTCGACGACCCCGGCGTCCTCGGTCTCCCGGGCGAGCAGGTCCCCGAGGACGGCATCCGCCCGTACCCAGCGCCGCTCCGGATTCTTGCCTTCCAGGAACTGGATGAAGTGGACGTCGAAGGGGCCTTCGAGGTGGACGGCATGGATGCCCTTGTCCTCGAGAAGTGAGCGCGTGGTGCCCTTGAGGTCCTCCCCCAGCACATAGACCAGCTTGCCCTGGGTTTTCTCTCCGTACTGCCCGAGCCAGTCCTGCGGGGAAAGCCACGTCCCGTCCGTGGTGCGGAAAAGCAAGACGTCCTTGCAAGCCTCGTAGAAACGCTCGTCCTCCATGAAGCCGAACTTGATGAAAGGATGGATGTCGGCCCAGGCAGCCTCGAAGGCCGCACGATCGTCCTTGTGCAGACTGACGAGACGATCTGCGACCTTTCGGACGATGTGCTGGGCGATCTTGCGGACATACGGATCGTTCTGCAGCGCACTGCGCGACACGTTCAGTGGCAGGTCCGGGCAGTCGATCATCCCCTTCAGGATGGTCAGGAACTTGGGGATGACCGCCTCGCTGTGATCGGCAACGAAGACCTGGTTGCAGTACAACTGGACCTCGCCCTTCGACACGTCCAACTCGTGGCGCAAACGCGGGAAGTAGAGGATGCCCTGCAGCCTGAAGGGATAGTCGGTGTTCAGATGGACCCAGAACAAAGGGTCGCCCTGGAACGGGAAGGCCTTGTCGTAGAAGGCCTTGTAGTCCTCGTCTGCGAGGCCCTGCGGGCTGCGTGTCCACAAGGGTGCCTGGTGGTTGATCTCCTTGCCGCCGACGCGGATGGGCAGGGGCAGGTAATTGGCATACCTCCTGACGAGATGGGCAAGGCGAATCTCCTCGAGGAACTCGCCGGATACGTCATCGAGGTGGAGCACGACATCCGTCCCCCTTGTCGCCCGGGGCTCAGGGCCCATCTCGAAGGTCATGCCGCCGTCCGAGACCCACCGCGTCCCGGCCCCGTCCGGCTCGAGGATGCCGCGGGAGTGGACCTCGACCTTGCGTGCCACCATGAACGCGCTGTAGAAGCCAAGACCGAAGTGGCCGATGATGCCTTGCCCATCCCCCCGCAACTCGTACTTCTCGACGAAAGCCTGCGCACCCGAGAAAGCCACCTGCGTCAGGTAGTTCCGGATTTCGTCGGCGGTCATCCCGATGCCCTCGTCCCGGATCGTGACGGTCCCGGCGTCCTTGTCGAACAGGATGTCGATGGCGAGCGACCCCAGATCCCCAAGGCCCTCGACGAGGGCCACGTGACGGGCCTTGGTGGTGGCGTCAAAGGCGTTGGCGACCAGTTCGCGAAGGAATATCTCCTTCTCTGAGTAAAGCCACTTCTTGATGATGGGCAGCAGGTTCTCGGCGTGGATGGAGAGACGCCCCTGCTCCATGGGAACGGAATCATTGCTCATGGCCACTCATCTACACTGTCGGGGCACTGCAAATCAAGCGGGGGGCAGACCATGACGACGGAATTCGAAGCGCTCTGTGCACGCCATCCAGGCTGGACCTGCACGGGGACGGAGCTGGTCAGGACGTGGGATTGCCGGGATGCCGAGGAAGCCGTGCGCCTGCTGCAGCGCATCATCGCCCTGTCGATGGAGCAGGATCATCATCCCGAACTCACATGGACCTACAGGCGCATCCACCTCCGGCTCACCACCCACGAAGAAGGGGGCCTCGGCCCGCGGGATGTCCGCTGGGTCGAGGCCCTCGAGCGCACCGGCGGCTAACCGAAGGTCCGCTTCAGCAACTCCTGCAGTTCGCCCTTCTCTTCCATGGGTCCGAGAATGTCGGTGTCCCCGTAGAACTGCCCGTCGATGAAGACTTTGGGCAAGGTTCGCCAGTTGGTCATGTCCGAGAGGACCTGGCGCTTGTCCATGTCCCGAAGGACGTCGACGATGGCGAACGGGTGGCCGTACTTGGCGAAGAATTCCTTGGTCTCGACCGTGAAACCGCACATCGGTTGCTCCATGGTTCCCTTGCCGTAGACAAGGATGCGGTTGGCCGCGATTTCCGACTCGATCTCGGCCTTGATGGCCGCCACGTCACGCACCGGGGCGGAATCACCCGTGACGGTGGGCACCCCCACGATCGGCATCTCATTCATTCTCGGCATCTCCTTCAGGGGTGGTTCAGCGGACCGAACGCGTTTCGGCGCGAATTTCGAGGGCGTGGATGCGGCCGTCGTCCATGGGCTCCTTCAAGGCTGCCTGCACCTTGCGGTGCCGATCCAGCAGGCCTACGCCCTCGAACGCATCCGTGGCGATGAAGAGCGTGAAGTGGTCCAAGGTGCCGCGGTTGTCGACAATCCGGATGTCCGCGTCCGGAAAGGCCTGAATCAGGTAGGCGCGAAAGGTCTCGATGGCTATCATTTCCATGATCAAATCAGGCCGCGTGAGCAGGTGTCAATCGCCCGCACCGTTGGACGATCAACCGCGGGCGCCGCTATCATGGGGCCTTAAGACCCTTTGACTAGGCCTTGCCGGAGGATGTTGCCATGAGCCCTGCGACGATGGTGTCGCCAACTGCAGCGAACCCCTACGCTCTCTCGGAGGATCACTTGGCCCTCCGCGAGATGGTCCGGGCCTTCGCGGAGCGCGAGGTCAGGCCCCTTGCGGCGCACATCGATGAAACCGAGACCTACCCGCGCGAGACCTTTTCGAAGCTAGCCGAACTCGGCCTGATGGGCCTGCCTTGGCCCGAGGATCTGGGCGGTGCAGACGCGGACACCCTTTCCTATGCCATCGCCGTGGAAGAGCTGGGACGGGTCTGCGGTTCTACCGGCTTGTCCTTTGCCGCGCACGTTTCGCTGGGTACCGGTCCCATCGTGGCGTTCGGGACCGATGACCAGAAGCGACGCTACGTGCCTCAACTGTGTGATGGCACGAGCGTGGGTTCCTGGGCCCTGACTGAGCCGCAGGCCGGCTCGGATGCGGCCCGCCAGTTGACGACGGCCGTCCGGGACGGTGACCACTATGTTCTTAACGGCACCAAGCAATTCATCACCAATGCCAACTGGTCCGAGGCCTGCATCATCATGGCCATGACGGACAAGAGCCAGGGCAACCACGGTGTCTCGAGCTTCATCGTGCCGACCGACACGCCGGGCTTCTCCGTCGGCAAGCTTGAGAAGAAGATGGGGATGCGCGGTTCGCCGACGTGCGAGGTCATCCTGCAGGAATGTCGGATCCCGGCGTCGCTTCTGCTGGACAAAGAAGGCACCGGCTTCAAGCAGGCCATGAAGACCTTGGATGGTGGCCGCATTTCCATCGGGGCGCTGGCGCTCGGCATTGCCCAGGGTGCCTTCGAGGAGGCCCTCGCCTACGCCAAGGACCGCGTGGCTTTCGGTCAGAACATCGGCAAGCACCAGCTCGTCAGCGCGATGCTGGCAGACATGTCCGTCCAACTCGAGGCCGCGCGGCTGCTGGTCTACCAGGCGGCGCGACTGAAGGACGCCGGCCAGCCTCACACGTTGGCGGGTGCCCAGGCCAAGCTCTTCGCCAGTGAGGCCGCGATGCGGATCACGACGGATGCCGTCCAGGTGCTGGGGGGCTACGGTTACACCCGGGATTTCCCCGTCGAGCGCATGATGCGCGATGCCAAGCTGTGCGAGATCGGCGAAGGCACGAGCCAGATTCAGCGGGTGGTCATCGCCCGGCGCCTCGGCGTCTGATCGAGAGCTCAAGCGGGGCCGAAGTCGAGGCTTTGGCCCTGCTTGCGTTTTTCAACCCACGCGGCTGTAGACGGACTCTGCCTCATAGGGATTGCGGTTGATGGCCATCAGGTCCGCAAGGGCCGCCTCGGGAGAGATGCCCTCGAACAACAACCGATGGACGGCCTCGACAATCGGCATGTAAATCCCCATCTGACCGGCGCGGGCGTGGACGAGTTGCGTCGTGCGCACGCCTTCTGCCACCTGGCACCTGCCCTGGGTAATGGTCTCGAGGGATTGCCCCTGCGCCAGCGCCACCCCGACCCGGTAGTTGCGGGAGAGTGGCGAGAAGGCCGTCGCAACGAGGTCGCCGACACCGGACAGGCCCTGGAAGGTCTCGATCTCCGCACCCTCTGCCAACCCGAAGCGCGTCATCTCCGCAAGACCGCGGGTCACCAGCATGGCCATGGTGTTCATGCCGAAGCCCAGGCCGTGGGAGACGCCTGCCGCGATCGCGACGACGTTCTTCAAGACCCCGCCCCATTCGGTACCGACCACGTCCCGGCTGGCATAAACCCGAAATCGTGGCCCGACCAAGGCCTCACGACCCACCTCGACGACCTCGGCGTAGCGCGAGGCGATGACGGTGGCTGCCGGGTGACCCGTGGCGATTTCGCCGGCCAGATTGGGACCGGACAGTACGCCAATCCGCCGACATGTCGTCTCCTCACGCAGGACTTCGGACATGCGCGTGCACCCTTCGCCCTCGAGGCCCTTGGTCGCGTGGATAAGGATGCGGTCGCCATCGACATGGCCCGCCATCGCACGCGCCACGTCGCGCAAACCCTTCGAGGGCACGACGACGAAGATGGTCCGGCAGGGGGCGAGGACCTCGCTCAGGTCCGCCGAGGCCTGGACCCCGGCACCGAGGCTGGCCTCGGGCAAGTACTTCGGATTCCGGCGCTCCTCGTTGACCTGCCTCGCCAGGTCGGAATTGCGGACCCAGATCCGCACGGGGCGGTCCTCCCGGCCCAGCAAGTGGGCAATGGCCGTTCCCCAGCTGCCGCCGCCCACGACGGCCACGGGCTCACGTCCCAATCTTCACCTCCTCCGCGACAGTACGCCGCAAGGCTTCGGGGAGCGGGTCAAGGGCGTGTCCTGTCAGGCGATTGCGGTAGTAAAGCAACAGCTTGGGGTCGTCGACCATCAGATCCGGACCTGAGCGTGCGAGTGCCGCCCGCTGGTGATACATGCCGAAGCTCGCGAGCGCCGCAGCGAGGAGGGCTTCGGCCGTACCGGTCCGGATCCGATGCCCCAGACCAATCCCGCCGGCCTCGGCAATGCGATGAAGACAAGCCCTGTGGTGTTCGACAGCCTCGAGCACCTGGGCCTCCGAGAGGACGGCGCCTTGCCCCAGACGCAGCAGGCCATAGAGGTCCGCACCGGGAAACCGAGCCTCGAGCAACCGCCAGACGGCATGCGCCACGACCTGCGTGACGGTGGCGATGGTGTTGCGATGAAAGGCATCCACGATGGAACGGCCCAGTTCCTCGGTGTATTCGTGGTCACGCTGGGTGTCCTCGCAAGGTTGGCCGCGCCGGCAGAGATAGGCACGCGTGTCGACCCGACGACCGTGCCCGTCGTGGCTGTTCCCCTCACAGTCGACCTGGTGGCCCCAAAGGTCCATCGGCTCCCCGAACTGAACGACCATGGACGCATCCAGGTTCATCACTTGCCTGCCGTAGCTGAAGACGCGCCCGATTCGGCTCGATTCATCATCCTCGATGATGTAGCGGTGCTGGCCCTCCCGCTTCAGCTGGTCCTCGATGAGCGTCTCGGCCTCCAGCACGATCTGGTAGTTCAGGGTGCAGGGCACGATCCAGATGCCCGGACGCGAGGCACCCGCCTGCAATCGCCGGGTCGCGGCGCTGTAGGCGGTGCCCAGAAGGCCCAGCTTCAGGCGTCGCTCGACCTCGCCGCTGCGCGACCGTGTTCCGCCCGGAAAGAACAGGCTGTGGTAGCCGCGTTCGATCAGGATCTGGCTGTAGGTCTTGAGCACTTCCTTGTAGAGCGAGAAGCGCAGGCGCCTGTCGACGCGATACGCTCCGAGGTTGTGCATGAAGTAACTGATGAAAGGATTGAAGAAAAGGTTCTTGCCGGCTCCGTAGGTAAAAGGCGGCAGATCCTGCGTCAGCAGGGAAAAACCGATGGCGAGGCTGTCCAGGTTGGAGAGGTGGGTCGGCACCAGAATCAGGGTTCCCTGGTTTGCGAGGGCCCTGATGCGGTCGATGGGCCCTTGGACACGGATGCGCTCCCTGGCGGTGGACAGGTTCAGCAGGCGTGACCAGTTGAACTGCGGGCGCCACAGAAAGGAAAGCGCCGGAGGAACGACCCGAGTGGCAAAGCCATAGACGCGAGGGTCGAAGTTGCCCACGACATCGCGGGCGTAGTGCCAAACCAGACGTGCCAGCTCGGTCTCGAGTCCCGTGGCGTCCAGCCGGCCGATGCGCCTGTAGAGGTCCCGCCAGTGGCCGAAGGCCTTGCCACCGGTCTGTCCCGCCTCTTCGATGCGCGTGATTTCCGTGAAGGCCGCATCATTCAGATCCAGGCGCAGGCGATCCGGATTGCGGCCGTGGGCGACGAGACGCCTCTGGACGACCTCCTGCAGGATGGCGTCGCGCTCCTGGTTGAAGGCAAAGATGCGGCCGTGGGTCGTGAACATCGGGTCAAGTGTACCCGTCGGGACCCTGTCCCGGCCGTAAAGGCTTCGTGAAAGAATGCATGCTTAGTCGGGCACGGGGCATAGCTCATGAGTGCAGGTTGTCCGGCGACCACACCGGAGGAAGGTTGCAGATGGCATCCATAGACAGGATTTCCGGTCCCGGCCAAGGGCTATCCGGGACCACGCAGTCCGGACCCAGCGTGCCCAGCTTTGGCGACATCAAGATGGACCGCAATACGGTCCTGCCTAGCTTTGACGATCCGGTGCGTGTCGCCGAGGCCGAGTCCTCCAAGGTCACGCTGCCGGTCGCGCCGGCAAGTCCCGTCACCATCATCCAGGACAAGCCGCCGGCCAAGCCCCTCGGCGAGACCCGCTTCGCCATCACCTCGGGACCGCCGCAAGGCGACCCCTGACTGGAGATGTGCGGTGGCGCCGTGGGCGCTGCCACCATCTCCGGTCCGCAGGGTTCCTTCCCCGTCAGCATCGACGGCAAGTACACGCTGCTTGAAAATCGAGACAACGTGCGCAATTTCCTGATGGAAGGCACGTTCGTCAACAAGGAGCTGCGGTCCGTCACCATGCAGTTCGGAGGCAAGGGCGATTTCCAAGGGTCCGACGTTTACCACTACGACAAGATCAACTACACCAACGACAATCGGCTGTTCGTCAACGGGGTAGAGGTCACGGGCGACATGACCACGCCGCTCGGGACCAAGATCTCCAAGAATGGGGATCAGGTCGTCATCACGACGCCCGACGGCGACACGATGAAGATGTACCAGAGCTTCTGCGAGCCCCCGACCATCAACATCGAGGGTGACCTGTCGAAGGATCGGCCGCAGGGCGCGATGCGGGGCTTGGTCGGCACCTTCGACGACAGCATTCCCGACGGCACGCCGCCCCTCGGCACCGGCCTGTTCACGCCGGGATCGGGTGGCGGGGCGGGCGACCCAGGGTGGGACACCTTCTGGTCGTCCTGGAATGCCCGAGAGAACGCCAAGCGTCAGGAGGACAAGCAGGCCGATGAGGCGGCGCGCGATGCCGACGTCAAGAAGGTCGCCGACCTGACGGACAAGATCGGCGATGCTTCCCTCGAGGCCGGTCGCAAGGCCAGCACTATGGCCCCGCCGGAAGTCGATCCGACGACCGGAGAGGTCAAGCCGCCCACCATCAAGGCAGCCGTGGTTCCCTCCACGACTCCCGCATCAGGGGGCTCGGGGACTGCCGGGACGGGCAGCGGTCCGTCAGCTGGTGCGGGTGGAGGAGGGTGAACGTTGGCCTCTGAACGTTATGACGAGCTTGCGGAGACCCTGCGGGGTCTCCGTGACCGCTGGGAGGCCGTGCTCGGGGACTGGCGCGCCACGGGCCGGCTTGACCTTCAAGGGTGTCGCGGGATCGTCGACGGTATAGCCATCTGCGTTCCGGGTGAACCGACGACGGCGGCGGCCTGCTTGCGCGTCAGCGGTCCTTACGCGGTGGCCCACGCAGTCAACATGACGGGCCTGGCCATCGCCGCAGGCAAGGCCACGGGTCTGTTCGGACAGGAGCTTCGGGACCTTGGCCTTGCGGCTCTCCTGCACGATCTGGGCAAGGAAGTTCCCGAGGGTCACCCTGAGGCGCAGGCACTTCTCGTGGCAGACGACCACGGACTCGTTGCCGAGCGGTTGCTTGCCGACGCAGGTGTCGCTCTGCCGGTCGAGGTGGTCGTGGGTATCCGAGACCACCACGAGCGCACGGGACGACAGGGCCCCGGAGGGCGGGAACCGTCTTTCCTGGCCGCGATCGTGGGCTTCTGCGATGTCGTGGACTCGCGCCTGACCCCCCACTTCGCCCGGGGTGCAACAGCTCCCGACCACGCCTTGAAGCTTGCGCTGATGGTGGGCGATTGCTTCCCCAAGGCCGTAGTCAAGGGCGTGGTCGACAGCTTCTCAGCCTACCCCCCGGGTGCATCGGTCCTGCTCAGCGACCATCGACGCGGTGTGGTGGTGCAGGACAGGCGTCAGGACTGCACGCGGCCCGTCGTCGAGGCTGAGGGCGAGCTTGTGGACCTCGCGGAAGCAGGCCTTCACGTCATCGATCTGGTTCGGGTTGCCGGCGAGGCCTTGCCTGTCCGGGCCACCGCCTGACGCTAGAATGGGGCATGGCCCTGTCGACTTCCGAGGCCCTCGGTCGGGAAAGCTTCCTGCTAGAGGGATTTGGCTTGTGCCTCGAAGTCGTTCCTGCCGAGGGGGGCCGAATCGTCCGTCTCGAGGCCCATGGTCACGCGTGGCTCTGGAGCAACCCGTCGCTCCAGCCCCCCAACCGTGTCGATGAGCCCGGTTCGTACGTGGCGGCCCACGACGATGGCGGGTGGGACGAAATCTTCCCGAACCTTTCTCCGAGACAGTGCGATGACGGCCAGGCGTGGCCAGACCATGGCGAGTTGTGGGGACGAGCATGGGACGTCGTGCGAAGCAACCGGGAGAGCCTTGCGCTCGCCGTCGTCTCGAAGTTGCTGCCTGTCCGACTTGAGCGGTCCATCCGGCTGCTGTCACCGGGCAAGGTGGCCTTGACCTACATGGTCGACAATCTTTCGGACACAGAACTGGCCTTCACGTGGGCGGCCCATCCCCTGCTTGCCGTATCCCCCGGTGCGCGTCTGCACGTGAAGGAACCGCTGGCCTGGTGGCCCGAGGCAACGGGGACAAGCCTGCCCCAGGCCCTTCTCGACGGCGTGATGCCCGGTCGCGAGGCTGGTGTGGCGTGCAAGGCCTTCGCCCCGGCACCTGCCGATGGCCAACTGACCGTCCTTGATGATGGCCACGCCCTGTGCTTCCGCTGGGACCCTGCACGAATCCCCCACGTCGGTCTCTGGATGAATGCGGGTGGCTGGTCGGGCGTGCCGGGCGCTCCGCCTTATCACAACCTTGCCGTGGAGCCCTGCATCGGCCCTTCTGATGATTTCGAGCGTGCTTGCGCCCTCGCTCCCGAGGCGACGATGCTGGCTCCTCGAGAGACCCGGACCTGGTGGCTGGACCTCGAATTCCCGATTTCCTCGGAGGCCTGTACATGAGCGAACCCCTTGCTGCCGACAACGGGGGAGTCCCGGCCCCTGCTCCGTCCGGCATGGATGCGGCAGCCGCGCTTTCGGACCTCCTCGTGCGGCGCACCGTGCGCCTTGAGGACGGGCGCAGTCTGACCTACTACGACTTCGTGGCGGCCACGGATGCCGCAGCCCCTTCGGAGGGCTGAGGATGTCCGAGCGACGCTGGCATCCGATGCTCGGGGAGTGGGTCATCACCGCCACCCACCGCCAGGACCGGACCTTCCTGCCCCCGGCCGATTACTGCCCCCTTTGTCCGACGAGCCCCGGCGGGTTTCCGACCGAGGTACCCGAGGCCGACTATCGCTTTGTCGTATTCGACAACAAGTTCCCCAGCATGCGGTCGCCGGCGCCCGTTCCCGAGGTCGAGGGGAATGTCCTGCACCCGATTGCGCCCGCCGATGGCCACTGTGAAGTCGTGCTCTACACACCCCGTCATGAAGGGAGCCTCGGGGCCCTTCCGATCGGTGACCTCGTCAGGCTCATCAGGGTCTGGACCGACCGCTACCTCGAACTGGGCGCACGCCCGGGCATTGCCTGTGTTTTCATCTTCGAGAATCGCGGGGAGGCCATCGGCGTCACCATCCATCACCCGCACGGGCAAATCTATGCGTTCCCCTTCGTGCCGCCCAAGATCGAACGGGAACGAGATCAGGCCGCCGCGCATTTTGCACGGACGGGACGCTGCCTGATGTGCGACATCGTCGCCGACGAGCGCACGGATGGCAGGCGACTCGTGGTCGAGGGGGAGCACTTCGTGGCGTTCATCCCGTTTTTTGCCCGCTACCCCTACGAGACCTACCTCGTCAGCAAGCAGCATCGCGCCTCGCTTGCCGACCTAACGGAATCGGAGGTCACGGACCTTGCCCGCGTCCTGAAGGACCTGCTCGGACGCTTCGACGGACTGTGGCAGATTCCTTTCCCCTACATGATGGTCATGCATCAGGCCCCGGTCCGAACGGACGAGGCCCCCGGGGACCACCTGCATTTCGAGTTCTATCCCCCGATGCGGACGCCACAAAAGCTCAAGTTTCTGGCCGGATGCGAGTCCGGCGCAGGCACTTACATCAACGACACCCTGCCCGAGGTCAAGGCCGCCGAACTCAGGTCCGTCCGACTGGAGCCGTAGCGTCCCACGCGGCGCGATACAGATCCGCCGCGGCCTCCGGAGGAACCGGCTCCAGCTTCCAGCCTGTCGCCAACTCCCAGCCGCCCGTCACGTCCTGTCTGGGGACCACATGGGCGTGCCAGTGAAAGGGATCGCTGCCCGCAAGGCATTGGTGAATCCACATGTTGGTCGCGGCACCGGGGCTCGTGGCCTCGATGAGCCGGTCTACCCGTGCCTGAATAGCAGCCCATCCCTCGACCCGGACACCGGACATGTTGGCAGCGCAGGTTTCCGGCACCAGCAGCAGTTCCATCGGATGACTGCCCGCCCAAGGTGCCAGCAAAACGAAGCCGTGCCCTCTGGCAATCTGTCGTCCCCCGGCCGCCTCGGCCTCGACGACGGCACAGAGCAGACATCCTCCGTGGCGCTGACGGTGGTCGCGGAACCGCTCCTTCTCGGCCAGCAGCGTCGGAGGCTCGTCCCACGAAGCCACGAGTTGGCTGTGGGGGTGCGGCTGTGACGCGCCAGCCATGGCTCCCTGATTGCGGAAGACGGCAACGTGCGCGAAGCCCATCGCGGCGAGTGCCCCAAGGCGTTCGGCCTGTCCGCGCATGGCCGCCTCGAGGTGGCGCGCGGGCATCCAGCCGATCCTTGCATGATGGTCCGGTCCCTCGATGAGTACCTCGGCCCTGCCCGGCAGTCGATGACGCTGCAGCAAGGTGTCCGGCGAAGGAGGCGGGGCCACAACGCCCCCCGGCGGATCGAGGCTAGCAAAGCGGTTGCGCACGACCCGGGCAATCCAGCCGGCCTGACCCTCTTCCCTCCAGATGCCCGTATCCGGCTCTTCACGGCCCGGACAGAACGGACAGGCCTCGGCCGGGGGGGGAGGAGGCGGGGGAGGCAGGCGAAGGACCCTCGGGCGGGTGCTACGTTCACCGGCCACGGCGACCCACTGGCCGCTCAAGGGGTCCCTGCGACGCTCGGACATACGCTTCACTGTACCGGAACAGGAAGGCGTCGCGTGCTAGGATCACCGCATGTTCGGTCTCGATGCGCCCTTGGCCCTCGCCCCCCTGAGCACCCTCGCACCGACCCTCGACCATCCTGCCGCGGAGGGCATGCCGGCAGGCATCCACGAGATGGCCGTTGTCAGCGAGCCCGCAGGTGCGCCCGGGCTTGGTCGCCGACTGCTCTCCTGGCGCACGGGTCTGGACGGCGGTGTCGAGGTGACAGCTGGGCTCCGCCTGCCCGATGGGCTCGAAACCACCGTTCCGATGGCTGGCCTTCAGCTGGGAGGGGGCTACAGTGTCATTCCCGGCCTCTATAGGGTGTATGGGGATGTCGTCGTCGGTGGGGAGATGCGACCGGAGGGTCAGGACTGGCGTATCTGGCAGGTCCTCGAGCTGGTCACCCCGTGGGGGACGCCCCGACTGGCACAGGGGTGGCTGGCAGGCCGTGTCAGGGTCTTGGCGGCCTACGATGCCACGGTACTGCCCGGCGTGGTGCTCAGCGGGAACACGGCCTGGCAGGGCGACGCCGGCTTCTCGGCTGCGTTGGGCAGTCGCTGGCGCTTCGCCGGGGATCTGGCCTTGGTCGCGGGACTGCTGGTCAATCAGGAACGCCAGCTTTCGGCCACGGCCGGTCTGGGTTGCCGCCTGTGAGGCTTCCCGTCGATCCCGTTGCCGATGCGTGCGCAGGCTTTCGCGAACGTTTCGGTGAAGATCCGGCTTGGGTCAGCCGTGCTCCCGGTCGCTTCAACATCATTGGCGAACATGTCGATTACCACGGTGGCCTCGTCTTGCCCGTGGCCATCGATCGCGTGGTCTCGGCCTGCCTGACACCGGGCCCCGGCGACATCTGGGACGTCCTTGCGACTGTCCCGGGTGACGATTCAGATCTGGGCGACGACGCCATGGGCTGGGCCCGCTATGTCCGGGGTTGCCTCCGGGAGGCCCGGCGGAGAGGCTTGCCTGTGGGCGGTGGCCGCATGACGATTTCGGGCAACGTGCCGCTGGGCGGCGGGCTTTCGAGTTCGGCAGCCCTTGAGATGGCCGTCCTGCGGGTGCTGGATGCCGCCTGGGATTGGCGCATGGGCCCGACCGAGCTTGCCATGATGGCCCAGCAGGTCGAAATGGTCGAAGTGGGTGTGGCCTGCGGTGCCATGGATCAGTTGGCCAGCGCCTTGGGCCAGCGGGACCACGCTCTGGCCATCGATTGTGCGACGCTGGAGCACCGGCCCGTGGGGCTCGGCCTCGAGGCCACGCATGCCTGGGTCATTCTCGACAGCGGGGTTCCGCGCACATTGGCCGGTGTCGGCTACAACCAACGGCGCGCAGAAGGCGAGGGTGCCCTCGCGATGCTCAACAGGCTGCTGGCCACCGACCATCGTTGGCTGTCGGCGTGGCAAACTCTCGATGGGCTGCCACTCGACGCCCTGCCCGAGGTTCTTGCCCGCCGCGTCCGGCATGTCATCACGGAGAATGCCCGGGTCCGTGAGACTGTCGCCGCCCTGGAGCGCCGGGATGCGGCTGCCGTCGGGCAGTTGCTCAAGGACGCGCACCACTCGCTCGCGGTCGACTACGAAGTCTCCTGCCCGGAGCTTGATCTGCTGGTGCAGACTGCCGGGGGGTTACCGGGCGTTGAAGGTGCCCGGCTGACAGGAGCCGGCTTCGGGGGCTGTGCCGTCGCCCTGGTACGTCACGAGGCCCTTGAAGACCTGAGTCGGGCCCTGCCCGGCGTGGCGCGCCAGACCGGCACCGCCGTGACGATGATGGTCTGTGCCACGGCAGAGGGGGCCTCCGTCCGATCGGGCAAGTAGGTCCTACTTGCGCCGGACGACCTCGACGCCGGTGTCGACGCGATTGGGCACGGCCTTGCCTCCGATTGCGTCCTTGAGCAGGCGCACGGCCATCTCGCCCATCCGCTCCGGCCGCTGGGCCACGAGGGCATCGGCCACACCCTGGTCCAGCAGGGTCTTGAGATCAGGCGTGACGTCCATCGACACAAGCCGAACCTTGCCTGCCTTGCCCCTGCTGCGAATCGCCTGGCCCGCACCCGGACCCGAGATGGCGTTGTCCGTGAAGAACAGCGCCACTTCAGGGTGGGCTGTCAGGATGTTCTCCGTGACTTCGACCGCGCGCGCTTTGTCTCCGTTGTCGGGCTGAGCCTCGAGCAGCTTCAGGCGTCCGGCCACTTCACGGGTGAAGCCGTCGCGACGCTGCTGAAGATTCTGGGCCCCGAGCACGCCGGTCACGATGGCGACCGTGGACCCGGGCCGGACCAGCCGAAGGGCCTGTTGCGCGGCCATGGCCCCGGCGGCTGCATTGTCCGTCCCCACATAGCTCAGGCGATCCTTGTCCGAGGTGTCGGAGTCCAGGGTCACGACCTTGATGCCCGAGGCCAAGGCCTTGCGCACGATCCGGTTGAGGGATCGGGCATTGCACGGGGAGACGGCGATGCCATCGACTCCCGACTGGATCAGATTTTCCATGATGGCAATCTGTGAGGCGACGTCCGTCTCGGTCGGTGGCCCCTGGTAGGTCACCTTGACGCCTTGGGCCCGTCCTTCGCGCGTGGCCCCCTGGCGCACGGCAGACCAGTACTCGCCGCCGATACCCTTGCCCACGACCGCAATGCGAAGGTCACGGGCCTCGGCCATCTGGCCCGGGAACGAAAGCCCGAACAGCGCGAGGGTTGCAAGCAAGGCAAGGCGGGCGCGTGACAACGGCGACACTCCTGGTAGCTGGGACGCGGGGGCCTCCATCATAGCCGTTTCCGGCCTAGGCCGACCGCCATCGATCGAGCAGCACGGCCACGACCACCACGACACCGATGACCAGTTGCTGCCAGAAGGCCGACACGTCCATCAGTACCAAGCCGTTGCGCAGGACGCCCATCAGGACGACGCCGACCACCGTGCCGCTCATGGAGCCTCGGCCACCCATCAGGGAGGCTCCGCCGATCACGACCGCCGCAATGGCATCGAGTTCGAAGCCTACGCCCGCCGAAGGCTGGGCGTTGCTGACGCGGCCCAGGAAAATCAGGCCTGCAGCAGCGGAAAGCAGGCCCGAAAGCACGTACAAGGCCGTCTTCCAGGGCCCGATGCGCACGCCGGATAGTCTGAGGGCCTCCTCGTTGCTGCCCATCGCGCAGGCGTAACGGCCAAGGCGGGTCCACCCCAGCACGAGTCCGCCCAAGGTGGCGATTCCCGCCCAAAGCAAGACGGACCAAGGCATCCCGGCGATGGACGACGATCCCAAGGCCAAGGCAGCCTCGGGCAAGTCCTCGACGGGCATCCCGTCCGTCAACACGTTCGCGACCCCCCGGGCGATGCTCATCATGCCGAGCGTCGCGATGAAGGGGGACAGGCCCAGCCCCGAGATCAGCCAACCGTTCACGGCCCCGGCCAGCGCGCCGGTCGCGAGGCCGATGCACCAGCCCGTGACATGAGACAGGCCGGCTCCGCCCGCGTCGGCAGGTGCCATGGCCAGACCCGCCACGCAGATCGACAGGGCAAGGACCGACCCGACGGACAGGTCGATGCCGCCCGTCGCGATGACCAGGGTCATGCCGATGGCGATCAGCCCGATATGCGAGGACTGGACCGCGATGTTGGCGAGATTGTCGATGCTCAGGAAGCGCGGGCTCAAGAGGCTGAAAAGCAGAACGAGCAGCATCAGGGCCACGAGGGGCATCGAGCGCTGGAGCCAGCTGCCGACGCCTTCGGCGACCTTGTCCGGAACCGTCGTCACGTTGTTTCCTCCTGGCCCGTCGCCAGTCGCATGACCGCTTCTTGGGTCCGCGCGACTCCCTCGAGCCAACCCGCCGGCCTCCCCTCGCGCATCACGAGAATCCGGTCGGCGATGCCCAACACCTCCGGCAGATCGCTGGACACCACGACGATGGCCTTGCCCTGGGCGGCCAATTCTGCCAGCAACTGGTAGATTTCGGCGCGCGCCCCGACGTCGACGCCCCGCGTCGGTTCGTCGAGCAGCAGCACCGGCCCAGACCGAGCCAGCCAACGACCGAGGACCACCTTCTGCTGGTTGCCACCGGAGAGGCGCCCCACAGCCTGGCTGATGTCCCGACAGCGGATGCGCAGCCGCGTGACGAGCTCCTTGGCCGTCCGGGCCAAGCTGCCACGGTCGAGCAAGCCCCAACTGGCATGACGCTCCAGCGTGGCCATGGCCAGATTGTCACGGACGGCCATGCCGAGGGCGAGTCCCTTGTTCTTCCGGTCCTCGGGGACGAGGCCCATGCCGGCCGCGACAGCTCCGGCCGGTCCTGTCACGGCCCGCAACGGCTCGCCTGCGACACGAACCCGTCCGCGGGCCGGGCGCGCATCGCCATAGAGCAGACGTAGCAGGCGGGTGCGACCCGAGCCCATCAGGCCGGCCACGCCGACAATCTCGCCCTGACGAACAGCCAGCGAGACCGGGCCGAACCCCGGAGCCTGCAGGTCCTCGACCTCGAGGACGGGCGCCCCGGGCGCAACCTCGCGCCGGGGATACAAGGTCGCCACATCCCGGCCGACCATGGCGCGGATGAGCACATCGTCAGCGATGTCGGCCAGCAGGCCGCTGGCCACCGAGGCGCCATCCCTGAGCACCGTCACCCTGTCACCGATTGCCCGCAACTCCGGCATGCGGTGCGAGATGTAGATGAGGGCCTGGCCCTGGGCCTTGAGGTCGCGAATCAGTGCGTGAAGCACCGCGATCTCGTGGTCGGCCAGCGCCGCGGTCGGCTCGTCCAGCGTGAGCACCCCGCCTCCGGAGCGTTCGAGGCGAAAGAGGGCCTTGGCGATTTCGACCAGCTGGGCCTGGGCCACACCCAGCGAACGCACGCTCCGGGCCGGATCGAGATCGAGGCCCACCCGTGCCAGCATCCGGCCCGCCTCCACACGCATCCTCCGGTGGTCGACAAGGCCAAGCCGGTGGGGCTCCCGGCCCAGGAAGAGGTTCTCGGCGACGGATAGATCCCTGACCAGGTTGAACTCCTGGTAGATCGTGACGATCCCCGCGGCTTCACAGGCCCCGGGCTGCCCGAAGGGCAGGCTTCTGCCACGCACGAGGATCTCGCCCTCATCCGGGACATGCATGCCCGAGAGGGTCTTGAGCAAGGTCGACTTGCCGGCACCATTCTCGCCCAGCAGGACGAGCACCTCGCCTGCCCGGACCTCGAGGTCGACCCCAGAAAGCGCCTGGACGGCCCCGAACGCCTTCTTCAGGCCCCGCACCGAAAGCACGACATCAGGCGCAGTGGTCATCGGAGGACCTGGAAACGGCCCTCGCGGACCTGCCACAAGGTAAAGCCTGAACGGTTCAGGTCCCCCCTTGGGTCGAAGTCGATGCGGCCAGTCACGCCAGGGAAGCCCGAGACCGTGCCGACGTGGTGCGCGACCGTCTTGCGCGTGGCCCCGGGGCCGGACTTGCGAATGGCCTGGATGAGCAAACGGGCAGCGTCATAGGCATGCCCGCTGAACGCACCGGGCTCGCGACCCCGAGCGCGCAGACGGTCCTCGAACCGCTTGGCGGTCGGCTCCGGAAAGGTGATCAAGGTGCCCTCGGCCGCTGCCGCACCGGCCAGGCGTATGAACAGGGGATCGCGGACGGCATCGCCGGCAAACAGGCGCGTCTTGCCACCGCCCACACGGCGCCACTGGCGTGCGAGAGGACCGGCATCCTGGTATTCGGTCCCCAGATAGAGCAAGTCTGGTCGGAGGCTTCGAATGCGCGCCAGGAGGGGGCTGTGGTCCGTGTCCCCCGAAGTCACGGATTCACGCAGGCGGACCGTGCCCCCCCCTGCTGCGAAGGCACGGGCGAAGGCATCGGCGAGGCCCTGGCCATAGGCCGCACGATTGTCGAGGACGACGGCCGAGCGACACCCCAGCTTGAGGGCCTCGGTCGCCGCGATACGTCCCTGCCGGTCATCTCTCCCGATGACGCGGAAGACCTGCCGCAGCCCACGTTCCGTGATGCGGGGATTCGTCGACATCGTCAGGACGGCGAGGCCGGCCGGACCGTAGACCTCGGCCGTGACCGGCAGCGTGACGCCACTGTTCCACGGGCCGACGACGCCGAGGACGCCCGAGGCCAGCAGTTGTCGCGCGGCCAGGACACCCTCCCTCGGGTCCCCCTTGTCGTCGGCGATCCTAAGCCCGATGGCGGGCAATTTGCCCCGCGAGGCGTCCTCTGCGAGGGCCATCCGGACCGCAGCTTCAAGGTCCTGGCCTTGCTTGGCCAAAGGCCCCGTCATCGGGGCTTGCAGGCCGATAAGGACGGATGGCGCAGGACCGGGCGCTGCCGCGACGGGGCGAATCAACGCGCCCAAGCCGGCGACAAGGGCAACGAGCATCACCAAGGCGGGTCGGGACATCGGGACACCCAGTGGGGATGATTGGCGCGCAGTCATCCTAGCATGGGCGCGACACGCTACACTTGGGGCGCATGTCCCGTTCCCGAGTGCTCTGGCTGGTCTGGCTGGCCGCATGTCTGTCGGCCCTCCTGGCCTGGCCGGCGTGCGCTCCCGAGCAGGAGGCGAAGGCGGATGAGGCGCAGGCCAGGCCGCTCGAGGCCGGCGAGGCGGATGCCATATCGCGCAGGGCACGCAGACTGCTGCGCCAGGCGCAGGATCGTCTGGCGGCGGCCGGCCCCGGTGTGCGCGGCGTCCACCTGGACTGGGCCGAGCAGCGTCTGGCTGCCGCAGGCTGGGTGGTGCTTCGCCAGACCTTTCCCGACGACACCCGGCCCGAGCCCGTGATGCAGACCAGCCTGCTTGCCGTCGCCCCCGGCATGCCGGTGCCGCGCCGGGTCGTGGCCCTCGACCTGTCGGCACCGGAACCCGTGGGGCTGGTCACGCTGTCCGCCCTCGTCGCCGCAGCGACCTGGCTGCCACCCGCCTCGTCGAGCCAGCCCGTGGCCTGGTGGCTTGCGGGTGGTCGGGAGCGGCGTTCCCTCGGTTTGCGTCGGCCTCCCGAAGCATTGGCAAGGCTGGTCGTCGACCCCGAGGTCTGGGTCGTCGATGCCTCGGCCGGCTGGCCCGGCAGGGCCTTGGGTCACGTGGGGTGGAGCGGGGGTGACCTTCGGCATCCGGTCCTGCCCGCAGGCCTGCTGCTGACGCTGAATCGCGCAGGCCTCGGGTCGCCGGCAGCATCGTTCCTTGCCGACGTGACGCCACGGGTACTCGGGATGGGCGGGCTCGAACCCGACGGCCTGGGCGGCCAGCCCCGGCGGAGTCGCCATCGCCTTGCCCTCGGTGGCCCGGTTCCCACGGAGAGGACCGGAGAGGTCGTCTTGTCGCCCGCGCTCGAGGAGCGCGCCGCCCAGCTGGCACCCGCCTTGGGGTGGCTGGCATCGGGACAGCCTGCCGATGTACCTGCGGAGGATGGTCGCACCCGACAGCTGCTTGCTGCCGCGGCGGCCCTGCCGGCGCTTCCCCTGCTGCTTGTCGGTTTGGCCAGTCGCGCACCACGGCCGAGGGCGGTGTCCGGGCGCAGGGCATTTCTCGCGGCTTGCTTCGGGTTGCCGATCCTCGCCTGCAGCCTGCTGGGCCTTGCGGCGTCACGCAGCGACTGGACTGCCGAGACAGGTCGTCCCGGCGTGGACTGGGTGGCTGCATCGGGTCAGCCCTTGCTCCTGCTTGCTTTGGTGATGCTCGTTGGTCTGGGTACCCTCGCCCGCCTTGGCGCCCGCTGCAGCCGCTTGCCCGAGGATGGGAGACTGGACCCTGCGGGTGCCTTCGCTGGCGCGCTGGGTCACCTTGCCGTCGCGCTCGTGCAACCGTGGGCCGGGCTGCTCGGCACTGGCCCTGTCCTGCTGGTCTGCGCCGCCACGCACGACAGGGCCACGCGAAGGCCTCTGCTGGCGGGTGTCGTGGTCTGGGCCGTCTGGGTGCTGGTCTGGGGACGCGGAGTCGGTCTGGATGGCCGAGCCTTCGGGTACGTGCTGAACCGAATCGCCGGGGCCTCCTTGACGGAGCCCGCCATCCTCGGCACCTTGCTTGTGGCCGGGTTGGCCCTGTCGCGCGCCCTGCTGCCGGTCAGGAGCGCCGGAACACGTCCGGCCGTTCGGTGATGTCGCGCTCGGTCAGGCCGCCGGCCGGGGCCTTCTCCGTGCGCTCCAGACGCGTGACGGGCTGAAAGACGCTGGGTTGGCTGGTCTCGTCGATTTCGCCGATGCCACGCGAGACGACCTTGGTACGGGGCGGCTCGGGGGGGCTCGGGGGAGCCGTCTGGGCCATCGTCTTGGCCTCAACGACGAACTTGTCCGCGTTGCGAAGCCGCATGCTGATCAGTTGCGCGAGACGCCGCATCAGCTTGAGCGCCGCCGAGGGCGAGGTGCGGCAGAAAACCTCGAAGGAAGCACGAGCCAGCGACAAGGTCTCGAGCGGAGTTACCGCCGTGACGGTTCCGGAGCGCGGTTGGCCGTCCACAAAGGACATGTCACCGAAAACCGTTCCCTCCCGAGCCTGTCCAATCGTGAACTGCTGATGGTCCTTGCCGGCCATCGAAACCCGAATGCCACCCTTGAGCGCAATGAACAGAGCGCCGTCATCCGGTACGCCCTCCGCGAACACGGCCTCGCCCGGCGCGTAGGTCCTCGCCTGCATGACCACCACGAGGGACTCGAGGTCTTCCTGCGTGAAGCCTTGGAAAAAGGGGAGCACGGACAGCGACGCGAAGGACATGGGCTTCAGAATCCAGGAGGAAGGTCAGGTGCGGTGGGGACGGTTTCCCCGATAAAGGGCTCGCGTTGTCTCAGGCGGAGCAAGCGCGCATGGGCGAGTCCGGCGGCGGCCAGTTCGAAGCCAGGCGCCTGATCGAGCGCATCCTCAAAAGCCTGGACAGCCAAGGGGACGCCGCCCATGCGAAGCAGGACCCTGCCCAGATTATAGTGCACAATGTGAGGCTTGGGCTGTGCAGGCAGCGACAAGGCCAGCCTGAGGACGTCCGCCGCCTCTCCCAGCCTGCCGTCTTCCGCGTAGTAGACGCCCAGATCTGCATGCGCATGCCCTGAAGCGGGATCCAGCCGAATGGCCTCCTCACCGCAGGAGATAGCCGCCTTGAGGTTGCCCAGCATACAATGGCTCCAAGCGAGCAAGGCCAACGTGTCGGACATCGGGTGAAATTCGATACTGCGCCTGTACTGGGCGACGGCCCCGCGCAGCAGGCCCCGGCGCTGGTCATCGTCCTCGCAGGGCAAGGCATCAGCTTGCAGGCGCCGACCCAGAGCAAGGTAGTCCCTCGCTCTTCTCCGGCGCTCCGCAGCGAACGCGGACTCCAGTCCCGACTCGGTGGCCATCGCGGACCCTCGTGACACGTGTCACGACTTTCTTACCCAAAGTTGGTGTCCACCCTCACCCGTCGGCCAGGCCGCGAGGATGATGCCGGCAAGCAGAAGCAGCGCCGCAGGCCAGCGCCCGGGCACCGGCGGCTCGCCAAAGCCGATGGCCCCCAGCCACATGGCGTGGAGGACTGCCGAGGTCTGGGCCACGGACGCAGGTCCGGCCGGCGCCAACGCATAACCCGCGGTCATCAGGCCCTGAGCCAGCGTGGCTGCGAGGGCCGCCACCGCCAGCCAGGGCAGGACCGACGGGTCGGGCCAGCCATCGCGCGCCACGATCACCGCCGGCGAAAGCAGCAGGGAGGCCAGGCCCATGAAGCCCAGGACGACGCCCCAAGTCGGCTCGTCCTTCAGGGCGCGGACCTGCGTGTAGGCGAGCCCTGCCAGTGCGCCCCCCAAGAGACCCACGAGCGCCTCGGGACGGACATGCCCGAGATCCGGACGCAGGACCCCCAGCACGCCTGCCGACGCGAGAAGCAGCCCCAGCACGCCCCGCCAACCCGGACGTTCACCCAGTCGCCACCAAGCCAGAAGGGTCGTGAACACGGGGCTGGTGTGGGACCACAGGAGGGCTTCGGCAAGGGGCAGCCGTCCCAGCGACCAGAAATAGCAACCCATCGCGGCTGTCCCGCTCAAGGCACGCAGGCCCAGGCCCGCCTTGTCCTGAATCTGCCACCTGAAAGCACCCGTAGCGGCCAACGGAAGCAGCAGCAGGAACGAGCCGAATGAGCGCCAGAACGCCACGGCAAGCATGGGCAGGGCCGAGCCGGCATGCTTGCCCGCCGCGGCCATGATCGCGAAGGACAAGGCGGCGCCCGCCATGAGCAACAAGCCCAGGATCCGTGGTGCCATCTCAGGATTGCATCGACAAGGCGTCACGGACTGGTCGCAGCGCTGTCGGCCAGGGCAAGTCGCTCAGTGCTTCCACGGAGACCCAGCGACCTTCCCCGGGCGGATCCCGTTCGGGGTCCTCCCAGGCCAGGCAATAGACCCAGAAATCCGCATGCAAGTGGGTGAACCGGAACGGGAAGCGTCGCAAGAGGCGCGCCCCGGCTCGGGATGCATCCAGTCCGGTCTGCAAGATGACCAGCGCCTCGAGGACGGGCGCCGGTGCCAGGTCAGCGCTCCTTGCCGGATGTGCCATATCGATCCATTGGCTGGGGAGCGCGACGAGCCCGGCCAAGAGGCCTTCTTCCGGACCCTTGGTAAGCCAGGCGCCCCGGGGCCCCAGCAGGACCAGTTGCACGGACACGACGGATCGGACGCGAATCTTGCCAGCCTTGACGGGAAGCAGGGCCTGGCTGCCATCTTCGCGTGCCACGCAATCGCCCGCGATCGGACATCCACCGCAGGCCGGGGCGCGAGGCGTGCAGACCGTCGCCCCCAGCTCCATCAGGGACTCGTTGAAGGGCCCCGCCGCCGCGACGGGGATCAACGGCTGCAGGGATGCCGCGCACCGGTCCCGGGTTCGTGGCAGGTCGATGGGCTCCCGGCTTCCTTGCCACCGAGACCAGACCCTGAGCACGTTGCCATCCACGGCGGGGACCGCCTCGCCGAAGGCCAGGGAGGCCACGGCACCTGCCGTATAGGGGCCGATGCCCGGCAGGGCTTCGAGGGCCTTGGCCGTGCGCGGCAGTTGGCCACCGTGATGATCCATCAGGGCTCGGGCCGTCCGCTGGAGCATGCGCGCCCGACGATAGTAGCCCAAACCCTCCCACGCCTTCATGACCTCGGCTTCGCCTGCCCTCGCAAGCGCTGCCGGGTCCGGGAAGGTCGCCATGAACGCCTGCCAGTAGGGGACGACCGTCGCCACCTGCGTCTGCTGCAGCATGACCTCCGACACGAGAATGCCCCAGGGGTCGCCGCAGCCTCGCCAAGGCATCTCCCGGGCCTGTTGCCGGAACCACGGCAGCAAGCGGTCTGCAAGGTCTGGCAAAGTCATCGCGCGGGCTCAACCATAGCACGACCGGGACGGGCACCCATGCATGGCGTAGGATGGCGTCATGGGCTCGCGCGACGTCGCCGCGATCATCCTCCGCACCCGTCCCTGGGGCGAGCAGGACAAACTCGTGCAAGCCCTGAGCCGCGAGGAAGGAACGATCTCGGCCGTCGCCAGGGGCGCGGCCAAGCCCGGCAATCGCTGGGGGGGGCGTCTCGAGCCCCTGGGGCGCCGATACCTGACGCTCGCGGGGGGGAACCGGGGAGGTCCGCCGGTCCTCTCGGGCGTCTCGCCGCGGGAAGCGGGCACTGGTGTCTACCGGAACCTGGAACGGATCATGGCCGGGATGGGCATCGCGGAGGCCATCCTTGCCATCTGGCCGGAGGGTTTGCCTCAGGAAGGGCTCTTCGATCGCATCGACGGGTTGCTGGGCGCGTTGGCCGAGGGTTCCGACGTCGATTGCGTGCTGACGGAGGCCCAGTGGCTGCTTCTTCACGATCTGGGCGAGGCACCTGACCTCGACGTGGCTCGGCTGCCCGCGGGCTGTGGGCCGAGCGAGCCGCTGGGTCGATGGTTGCGCTGTCCCGCAGGCCCGATGCCCGGAGACGGCAAGGTTCTGGCGACGATCGTGGCGACCTGGCTGGCAACGGCTGCGGACCGGCCGCTTCGGGGTGAGGCTGTCCGTCGCAGGATTCTCGGGACCGGGCCTGCCGAACCAGAGGCGCCACGGGGTAGATAGGGGCATGCACGTGCAGCAGTCGGGCGATATCTGGACACGCCGTTTCCACCACGTGGGCACGCTGGCGCTGTGGCTCGGCCTCGCGTGGGTCGGCCAACTCGCCTTGAGCTACCTCGGGGACACCGTGACCATTCTGGTGGCGGCCCTGCTGCTCGCATACGTGCTGCAGATGGCGGTCGATCCCCTGTCTGGCCGGATGTCGCGGTTCTCTGCGATCCTCATCGTCCTGCTTGGCGTCGTGACGGTCCTTGTGGCCATCGGCTACCTGTTCGTGCCCCTCGTCGCCCATCAGTTCCAGGAGTTGGTCAATGCCCTGCCCGGTGCCGTCGGTCGCCTCGAGGTGACGCTGGCAGACGTGCAGCAGGTTCTGGCCAAGCGGCATATCACCGTTCGCCTCGACCCGTCGACCTGGTTGCTGCCGCGCATCGAGTCCCTGACGAACTGGATCACGGGCAACCTGGGCAGTCTTCTCGCATCCGGCGTCCTGAACCTCTTCAACCTCGCCATGACCCTCGTCTGTGCCTTCTATCTGATGAAGGACGGGGATCGCCTCTGGGCGGATGCGCGCCCCTTCCTGCCCGAGCGCTGGTGGCTAAGGCTTGCGGCCCTCGGTCGCGAGATGGACCGCGGTCTCGCGGGCTACTTCAGGGGCCAGCTCATCAATGCATCCATCGTCCTCGTCGCTGCGATGGTCGCGTTCAATCTGCCGCCGGTGCAGATGCGCTATGGCGTCGTTGCGGCCGCATTCTGGGGCTTGTGCGAGGTCGTGCCGATGTTCGGCAGCTACGTGGGCATCGGGACGGCTGTCCTGCTGGCCCTGCTGGAAGGCGGTGGGATCTGGTGGAAGGTGCTTCTCGTGGCCGTCATCATCCAGCAGGTGCGGGACAACCTCATTTCTCCCAGGGTCATGGCCCACACCACGGGGCTGCATCCGGTGATCATCGTCCTGGCGATCCTCGCCGGGACGCGTGTGGCGGGCCTGCTCGGGCTGTTGCTGGCCATCCCGGTGGCCGCCGTGGCGGCTGCCGGGATGCGGGCGTGGGTGGCTTCCGAGGCCACCGTGGACGAAGCGCCCCCTTCTGCTGGCGAGCCGGCCACGGTATTGCCGCTCACAGGCTTTCTTCCCGGCGAGAGTACCGTCCTGCCGTTGACCCGGCCCTTGCCCGAACTCTCGGAATTGCCTGACGGGCAGCAAGCGGCACAACCCGCTCAACGACGTCAGAGTCCGGCGCGCACGACCATGCAGTTGCTCGGCCAGTTGCCCGAAGGGCCGACTTAGACGGCGCTACCCGCCACCGGCCCGGTCAGCCGCGCAGGCTGGCGATGGCGGCCCTGCGGTCAAGCTGGCCGAAGACCGCGCTCCCTGCCACCAGAACGTCCACACCGGCTGCTGCAAGATCTGCCGCGTTATCCTGCGCAACCCCCCCATCGACCACCGTCAGGACCTCTCGGCCTGCCAGCAGCCCCCGCAAGCGGCGCAAGCGGTCCCAGGTGGCCGGCAGGAAGGCCTGCCCGCCGAATCCCGGGTTCACGGACATGACGAGGACCTGATCCAGATCGTCACGCAGGTCTACCAACCACTCTAGTGGCGTCGCAGGACAGACCGCCAGGCCCGCGGCGGCCCCAAGGGCCCGGATTGCCGCAAGCGCACGCTGGACGTGGACGGTCGACTCCGCGTGAATCGTCACACGGTCTGCCCCGGCCCGGACATAGGCCTCAAGACTGCGTTCGGGGTGCTCGATCATCAGGTGGACATCGAGCGGCAAGCGCGTCAGGGGCCTAAGCGCGGCAATCAGGGGCGGGCCGAAGGTCAGATTCGGCACGAAGTGCCCATCCATCACATCGAGGTGGAGCCAGTCGGCACCGGCCTCCTCGACGGCGCGAACCTCGTCGGCAAGGCGCATGAAGTCAGCAGACAGCAGGGAAGGGGCAATCAGGGTCATGGCGTCTGCAGTCGTCCTGTACGGGTCCGCCGGGGGGGGCGGCGCTGTGCCTGGGAACGGTCCAATCCCTCGAGGGCCCGACGGGCTGCCGCCTGCTCCGCAGCGCGCCGGCTGCCGCCCTCTCCTCGGCCGAGCACGCGTCCATGCAATCGGACCTCGACTTCGAACATGTGCTGGGATGCGGAGACCATGACCTCCTGCAAGGTCTGGTACTCGGGCAGGCAGCCATGGCGGCGCTGGCACCATTCCGCGAGGACGACCTTGGGGTTGTCCGCATCCGGTGCGCCATGGATGATCTCGAGACGGTCCGCCAGGAGGCGTCGGACAAGCACCCGGACGGCCCCTGGCCCCAATGTGAGCTGGAGCGCACCCACGACGGCCTCGAAGGCACTGGCGGCACTGCTGGGCCGTTCACGCCCTCCCGTACGCTCCTCGCCGCGTCCAAAGCGCATGTAGCTCGCAAGGTCGAGGCCCGCGGCGACCTCGGCAAGGACGGCATTGGAGACCATCCTGTGGAGAACCTTGGAGAGCAGACCTTCGGCATCTTCGGGATAGGTCTCGTAGAGCCACTCGGCGACCAACTGCTTCAGGACGGCGTCCCCGAGGAACTCGAGGCGCTCGTAATGATGACGGTCCGGGTGCTCGGCCGCATAGGAAGGATGGGTCACGGCCTGCTCAAGCAGCCGCACGTCGGTATCAAGCGGTAGCGTCAGGCCCGCCAGCAGGTCTTGCAGGGGGCGGTGCAAGCGATCAGTGCGCAAGGTGACTGAATACCAGCGCGGCGTTCTGGCCGCCGAAGCCCATGTTCTGGGACAGCGCCGCCCGGACGGCTCGGGAACGGGCAGCACCGGCAATCACGTCGAGCGGGCAATCCGGGTCCGGGTCCGCGTAGTTCAGGGTCATAGGCAGGAGGCCGTGGTGCAGGGACAAGACCGTCGCGGCGGCCTCGACGGCACCCGCAGCCCCGAGCAGGTGGCCGGTCATTGACTTGATGGATGACACAGGAATGTCGTCGAGCGCCGCCCCGAAAACCGCCCGGAGCCCGGCGGACTCGGCCTTGTCGTTGGCTGGCGTCGAGGTGCCGTGGGCATTGATGTAGCCGATGTCCGCCAGCGAGAGGCTGGCATCACGGATCGCCGCCAGGATGGCACGTTGCATGCCGTCCGCCTCGGGTGGCGGTGCCGTCAGGTGATGGGCATCGGCCGAAGCGCCATAACCCGCGACTTGGGCCAGGACACGGGCGCCACGGGCCTTCGCATGGCCAAGGCGCTCGAGGACCAGCACGGCGGCCCCCTCCCCCATGACAAAGCCGTCGCGCCCACGGTCGAAGGGCCGCGAGGCCCCTGCAGGATCGTCGTTGCGCGTGGACAAGGCCTTTGCAGATGCGAAGCCGGCCAGGGAGAGCCGTGTCATCGCGGCTTCGGCACCCCCGGCGAGGATGATGTCGGCATCGCCCCGCTGGATCGTCCGGGCCGCTTCGCCAATGGCATGTGCACCGGACGCGCAGGCCGTGACCGGACTGAGATTGGGTCCCCTGAGGCCGAGGTGCATGGCGGGTACGCCGGCCGCCATGTTGACGATGACACCCGGAATGAGAAACGGCGAGACGCGTCCAGGGCCCTTGTCCAGCAAGTTGCGGTGCTCTTCCTCGAGCATGTCCAGCGCCCCCATGCCGGAACCGATGAAAACCCCGGCGCGATCACGGTCGCAGTCGACGTCCTCGAGGCCGGCATCCCGCCACGCGTGCACCGCCGCCCAGACGGCAAACTGGATGAACCGCGTCAGGCGACGCGCATCCTTGGCACTCAGGACCGACAGCGGATCGAAGCCCTTGGCCTCGCCGCCGAACCGCACGGGCAGGTCCGATGCGTCAAAGCGTGTCAGGGGGCCGATGCCTGACTGCCCTGCCACCAGAGAAGTCCAGAAGGACGAGACCGTCGAGCCCAGGGGACTGACGAGGCCAAGGCCCGTGACGACGACTGGTTCACGATTCATGCGGCGTCCTGCTTCCTGACCGGGGACACCGCGCGGCATCCCCGGTCCCGAACCCGAAGACCTAGGCCTTGTTGGCCTCGACGTAAGACACGACGGCCGCCACGGTGGTCAGGCCCTCGGCAGCCTCATCGGGAATCTGCAAGTCGAAAGCTTCCTCGACGGCCATCACCAGTTCGACCGTGTCGAGGGAGTCTGCACCAAGGTCTTCCTGGAAGCTGGCCTCAAGCGTCACGACGTCGGCCGTGACGCCCAATTTCTCGACGACGATGGCGCGAATGCGCTCGAACAGCTCCTGGCCGCTCACGGTTCCGGTCTCGGACATGGGAATTTCCTCCATCACAAGTGCAGGCCGCCATCCACACGGATGACTTGGCCCGTCACGTAGGGGGCGCGCGTCGCGAGGAACACGCAGAGGTCGGCGACCTCTGCTGGCTCCCCGAAACGCGACAGGGGCAGACGTTGCAGCAGCGCGTCGCGGACAGCCTGATCGAGCGTCTCGGTCATGTCCGATACGATGAATCCGGGGGCGATCGCGTTCACCCGGATGTTCCGGGACCCGAGTTCCTTGGCCAAGGCCATCGTCAGGCCCACGAGACCGGCCTTGGATGCGGCGTAATTGGCCTGACCGGCCTGACCGTCGAGGCCCACGACGCTGCTCATGTTCATGATGCAGCCGCTGCGACGCTTCATCATGGGCTTGATGGCCGACCTTGCACAGAGAAAAGCACCTTTTAGGTTCGTGTCGAGAACTTCGTCCCACGCCTCGTTCGACAGCCGTAAGGCCAGAGCATCCCGGGTGATGCCGGCGTTGTTGACGAGTACATCGAGACGTTGGTCAGACCACGCAAGAACGTCGGAGAACAGGCGATCCACCTGTGCCGGATCCGCGACATCGGCACCGAAGGCCCTGGCGACGCCACCACTGGCGACGATGCTGCCGACCACCTCGGCAGCGGCCTCGGCCGAGCGGCCATAGTTGACGGCAACGGCATGTCCTGCATCGGCGAAGGCGAGGGCAAGAGCCTTGCCGATGCCCCTTCCGGCACCGGTGATCAGGGCGACAGGCTGATCCGGATTCACGCGGCAACACCGGCGCCAGTCAACGCGGCCGCCACGGCACGCAGTTCGCCGGGCGTGGCAGCCGACAGCACCCGGGCCTCTGGCAAAATCTTGCGGATGAGCCCGGACAACGTCTTGCCGGCTCCCAACTCGACAAAGGTCGTCACGCCCATGGCCGACATCGTCCGGACGCAGCCGACCCAGTCGACACCGGCAGCCAACTGGCGCCCGAGCCGGTCCGCCAGCTGCGCAGCGTCCGTGTTGGCTGCTGCATCGACGTTGTGGACGACCGGACACCCCAAGGGTTGCCACGGCGCCTGCGCCAGGGCACGGGAGAGCGGGGCAAGCGCACCGGCCATCAGAGGTGAATGAAAGGCACCCGAAACCTGCAAAGGCAGCACCCTGCGGGCACCTCGTCCAGCACCTTCGCGCGCGACCCATGCAATTCCCTCGGCCGTGCCCGAGATGACGGACTGGCCCGGCGCGTTGCGGTTGGCCAGCACGACCGTCGGCGGGGCTTCACGGCAGAGTTGTTCCAGAGCGGCGTCCTCCATGCCCAGCACCGCAGCCATGGTGCCGGCAGGCGCCTCTGCCATGGCCTGGCCGCGGACCGACACGAGCCTGGCCGCCGCAGCGACCTCGAGCCCCCCGGCCACCTGCACCGCCGTATACTCCCCGAGGGAATGTCCCGCAACGACATCGGGCGCAGGAGCCCCGAGACTGCGCAACACGCGGGCAGCGGCCACGCCGCAGGCGAGAAGGGCCAACTGGGCGTGGCGCGTCATCGTGAGCGCGTCAGGCGGGCCTTCGGTCATCAAGCGCAACAGGTCGACACCGGAGGCCTCTGCTACTTCTTGGGCCACGGCATGCGCCTCTGACCAAGCGGCGAACATCTCACCGCCCATGCCGACGAACTGCGCCCCTTGTCCGGGAAAGACATAGGCGATCATGGCTGCGCGGGTTCCGACCATCTGGCGTCATGTTGGGGCAACGGCCGCGTGATCGTCCAGCGAAGGCCAACGCCGGCCCACGTAAGGCCCGAGCCGAACCCTGCCAACAACAGTTTGTCCCCAGCTGCAAAACGGCCTTGGCCTGCCGCCTCGGCGAGGGCCACGGCAATGGTGCCGGCGCTGGTGTTGGCCATGCGATCGATGTTGAGGACCAACTTGTCCATGGGGACGGACAGCCGCTCGGCCACCGCCTCGAGGATGCGCAGGTTCGCCTGGTGCAGGACGAGATGATCCACGTCGGCGACGCTCCAGCCGGCATCGGCACAGGTCTCCTGCACCAGCCTCGGAACGAGGCCCACGGCCCAGCGATAGACCTCGCGGCCCTTCATCCGGACTTCGTGTCGACTGGGGTCGCCCACGGGCGGGACCCGACTGCCCAGCGGGATCACGATATGCTCTGCACCGCTACCATCGGCACCGAGCCGTGCGGCAACGATACCGGGTTCGGTCCCCTGCTCGAGCACGGCAGCTCCGCAGCCATCGCCGAAAAGAATGGCCGTCGCGCGGTCCTTCCAGTTGAGGAAACGGGACAGCAGGTCCCCGCCAATGACGAGCACGCGCCGGTACATGCCAGATCGGATGAACTGGCTGGCCACCACGAGGGCATAGGCATAGCCCGAGCATGCGGCCTCCATGTCGAAGGCCGCAGCACGGACGGCACCGACACGATGGGCCACCATGGCCGCTGTCGCGGGCATCAGGTAATCCGGAGTGCTCGAGGCACAGATGACGAGGTCCACGTCGGCGGGCTCGACTTCGGCGTGCAGCAAGGCCTGCCGTGCCGCTACCGTCGCCATATCGCTCATGTGAACATCGTCCGTGACGAAGCGACGCTCACGAATGCCCGTGTGGGAGGCAATCCAATCGTCGGTCGTGTCGAGCACGGCCTCGAGGTCACGATTGGTGACCACGCGTGTGGGCAGGTAGTGCCCGACTCCTGAGAGGACGACGTGATGCATCAGGACCGGACCTCCGGGTGCTCTGGGTGATCGGCTGCTTCGCCGGTTGAAAGGCTCTCTGCCAGCCTCTCCTGCAGATTGCCCCTCGCGGAACGGGCAGCGAGGGCCAGCGCCGAGGCCACGGCCGGCGCCTGGCTGCTGCCGTGGGCCGCCACGCACAGGCCGCGCACGCCGAGCAGGACGGCACCACCGTGAGCCGCAGGGTCCAAACGCTCACGGACGGCCTGAAATGCGGGACCAAGCAAGGGGGCCGCGATGCGCCGCCACAAGGGCAGCGTCCCGACGGCATCCGTGAGCAGGTTCGTCACCAACTGCGACACGCCTTCGGCCGTCTTCAGGAAGATATTGCCCGCGAACCCGTCGCAAACGACCACGTCCGCCTCGGGCAGGAAGACGCCCCGACCCTCGACATTGCCCGCAAAGACCCAGGCTCCGCCTCCCAGGGGCACTCCGGCACCGATGCGCCCGGCAAGGGCACGATACAGTGCCTGGGATCGCGCATCACCCTTGCCGGATTCCTCTCCGATATTCAGCACCCCGACACGCGGCTCCGGGATCCCTAGCACAATCCGTGCCATGGCCGTTCCCATCGCGGCGAAGTCAAGCAACCACTCGGGGCGGCTGTCGACAGTACCCCCGACGTCCAGCACCACGGCGGGACCGGACAATGTCGGCACGATGGCCGCGAGTGCGGGCCGAGGTATGCCTCCAAGGCGCCCGAGCGTCAACACCGCAGCGGCTGCGAAGGCACCTGTCGACCCGGCCGAAACCACCGCATCGGCAGCACCGTGCCTGACGTCCCTGAGACAGGAAACCACGGACAGGGACGGCTGCCGTCGCACCGCACCGGCGGCCTCATCCATCCCCGGCGCTTCCCCCGACGGACAAGCGACAAGACGCCCCGTCCCGTCAGCGGCAAGGCCCGCGAGAACCTCCGGCGTGGCATGAATGCGAACCGTCAGCGCCAGATCGCGCCCGACGGCAAGCCGCGCCCCCCGAAGGACTTCGAGAGGCGCGTGGTCTCCACCCATCCCATCGAGGGCGACGGTAACGGGCCGACCCAAGGCCGTCAGGCCTGGACGACCTTCAGGATCTGCTCGCCCTTGTAGTAGCCGCAGGCGGCGCAAACCGTGTGGGGGATCATCTTGGCGCCGCAGTTGGAGCAGGTCGTCAGGTTGGTAACCTTGGCCTTCCAATGGGCACGACGGCTCCACTGCTTGGAGTTGGTGGTCTTCTTCTTAGGTTGCGCCATGGTCTTCGGTCTCCTCCGGGCGGGGGGTCCCCAGGTCGGCAAGCTTCCGCCAGCGGGGATCGAGGGGGGGCAGGTCCTGGGCCGTGGGCAGCGGACAACCGCAGTGCTGGCGGGCGGGCAAGGACAGGATCACATGCTGACGCACGAGATCGTCCACGTCGAGACCCCCACGTGCCCAGACCGTTTCCTCGACCTCAGTCGAGACAGGCGGTTCGGACACGACCGTGAAGACCTCGTCGACCTCGACATCGAGATCGAGGTCATAGGGCTCCGCGCACCAATGGCAAGCCACCCGCATCGACATCTGGAAGTCCCCGTGGAATGCGATGGAACTGCTGTCTGCCGAGAGGGTAGCCACGAGGCCACCGACCACAGGACTCGTGGCGAGCCCGGTATCCGGCGTCACCTCGATGGTTCCGCGATAGGCTCCCCGCCACTCCCGATCAGGAGCGGCATGCAGGGATGCCACATCGATGACCATCAAAGCTGCCTCACCAGAAAAACCGCCGGAACACCGGCGGGTCCGCCATGTTAGCTCGGTCGTGACGACCGGGTCAAGGACCGTGCGCTCAGCGACCGTGGCCCTTCACGGCCCGTTCCATCTCGCGCCGGGCATCTCGCCCCGCGATGGCCTCGCGCTTGTCGTGAAGCTTCTTGCCCCGACACAGGCCGAACTCCAGCTTGGCATGCTGCCCCTTCCAGTAGAGGCGCAGCGGGATCAGGCTGAGGCCGTCCTGCTTGATGGTGCCGTAGAGGCGCCGGATCTCGGCCTTGTGGAGCAGGAGAGGACGCGGCCGAAGCGGGTCATGGTTGTAGCGGTTCCCTAGGGCATACGGGGCGATGTGAAGCTGCAGCAGGGCGGCCTGACCGTCCTCGATGCGAATCCATGCATCGGACATCGTCACCTTGCCCATCCGCAAGGACTTGACCTCGGTGCCGGTCAGGACGAGGCCCGCCTCGAGGGTCTCTAGAACGAAGTATTCATAGCGGGCACGACGATGCTCGCTGATGGTGCGGGAGTCCGCGTTGCTCACCCCGCCCTCCCTGCGTTAGGATGCCGTACGGGGGCTTGCGTCCCCGTCCCGACTCATGTTCCGCCTGCACCCGGGCACGGTCAAGAACCTTCCCGGATTGTGCATGGCTTGACGGAGGCCAGCGTGTCCGCTTCTTCCGGCGCCCCTCGGCGCCCCTCGGTCCGCCGAGCAGGCGTCCTGGATCTGCCGGGCGTGCGGGACCTGCTGGCAAGGGTGGCCGAACCCGAGGAGGCAGGCCAGGGCCTGCCCGGCCTCGACGCTGGCTCGTGGCCGCGCACAGGCGACCCGGTGCAGCAGGTGCTGGAGTGGCTGCCGCGACCGGACCGCCAGGCCGGCCAGTTGTGGGTTGCGGTCCACGACGGCTTGGTCCTGGGGGTCGCCCGGACCCTGCCCGGGAATCGCGCGCGCAATCGCTGGCACATCCAGGGCTTGGTCATGCGACCGGACGCGCGGGGCCTCGGACTCGGGGGGGCGCTCATGGACCGCATCATCGGGTTCTATGGCGAGCGTGGTGCCGTTGCCGTCACCCTGCATTGCGATGTCCGGCATGACGGCATTCTGGGCCTGAGCCGCAGCCGCGGGTTCCGCAGTTACGCCCGGGTCACGTGCCTGGAAGCCTCGCACTTGACGGTGCAACAAGCCGTGCCGATGCCGCCACCGCTTGGCTGGCGACCGGCCCGCACCGCGGACAGGCCTGCCATCGTGGACCTCGAGCACGTCACGACCCCCGCTCCCGTCCGCTGTATCGACAGCCGGCGACCTGAGGCCTTCGGCAAGGTGGCCGACGTCGGCATCCCGGGACTCTTGCAGGCGCCCTGGCGGGATGTCGAGAATCTTGCCTACGTCGTCGAGGATCCCCTGCACGGTGTCGTGGCTCACCTTCAGGTCATGGCGAGGCTGCGCGGGCAAGGCCCACACCTGTTGCACCTGACGGTTCATCCAGGCCACGTCCCGCTCTACGGGGCCATCGTGGCGCACGCAATGGGCAGGTTGCGGGGCTACCCGGCAGCCCCGGCGCGGCTCGCCGTGGCCAGCCACCATCCTGCGAAGCGGGAGGCCTGCCTTGAATCGGGCATGCGTCCGGTGCGCGAGGAAGTCTGTCTGGTTCGGGACGGGATGCGGACGCTCGTCATCCCCCGCGCCGAGACCGCCCCGAGACAGGCCGGGGCCCTGGCGCCGGCGTTCCGGATGCAGGCAGCGAAACGGGGCTGACCCAGCCTGTAGCGGCAGCCGTGACCTTGCCAATCAGGGGTTTGAGGCGCGGCACTGCCCAGGATTGCGCCAGGGTCTGCCGGACCGCGGGAATCTGGCTGATGAGCGGGAACTGGGAGATGGCCACGAGCGGCACGGAGACGATCACCAGTCCGGTGAGTGCACCGAGAAAAGCACCCAGAACACGGTCGACGCCTGCGAGCGGCGTCTTGTGAATGGCCCACTTGAGCAACAAGGCGACTGCGTTAAGGAGCACCACGACGGCGACAAGGGTCAGCACCCGGTCGGCAGGCCCGGGGCCCACGGGCCAGACGCCCGAGCTTCTGGCAATCCCCGGAACGAGCCCGGGGTCCTGCCACGCGAGAAGCCCCCCCAGGACCCAAGCGGCAATCCCCACGGAGCCGCGTACGAATCCACCCGCCAGACCCCTAAGGATCTGCAGGCCCAGCGTGCCCAGGACAAGGGCGTCGACGAGGTTCATGGTTTGCTTGGGTGGAGGGCCGCGTCGGGTGGCGCGCCCCAGAGGAATGCCATGCTACCCCTGAGCCACGTGCTGCACCAGACGAACCGCGCCTTTCGACAGGCGCCTTGGCTTGCTGCCCCGTTTCTGGTCAGCACTATTGCGCTGCGACTCGTCACGGCGACGGCAAGTGCTTCCGAACCCTTGCTCCTGACGGGTGCGATGCTGCTCCATCTGGCGCTGACCGCAGGATTCATGGGTGCCGCCCTACATCTCGCGGACGGCCGCGGTGAATCATCCGCCTCTTCCGATGCACCGGATGCGGCGGCCTTGCCCCGCGGGGCAGCGGCGGAGGACGGCGATACCGAGCCCGCGACCCCCGGCGAGGCCTTTCTGGTGGGCGTCGGACGTCACTTCACGGGCATGGCAGTCGGTCACGGCTTGCTCCTGCTGGGGGCCCTCCTCGTCATCGGAGGCACGGTCCGCGGGCTGTCGACGCGCTACCCCTTGCCGACGGAGAGTTTGCTCACGGCGTTGCGCGAGCGACTCAAGGCCAACCAGTTGCCTCTGCCCGAGCAACTCGAGGTGATGCTGCCCTGGGCCTGGGCGATGGTGGCGATGGCGCTGCTCTTTCTCGTTGCCATGCTCCTGCTCTCCGCGTGGAAGCAGATTCTGGTCGCAGAACAGACAGGAACCTTCGACGCATTCAGGCAGAGTGCGGGGTTCGTCGTGGCCAGGATCGGCACGGTGATCGCAATTCTGGGCATCGAGGGTCTGGCGGACACCTTGTTGCTGCCTTTGGCCTTCGTGTCGGAGCCTTTCTTCCGTGCATTGGCGGATGTCGGCATCGTGACGATGCATGCCTGGGCCAGCCTGGCCCTGATGATGGCGTGGCTGCATCGGCCTCGCGGATGAGTCCTTTACACAACCTTCAGACCGTGCTATCAATGGTGGGCCAACGGCGTTGCGGGCGTAACTCAGTTGGTAGAGTGCAAGCTTCCCAAGCTTGATGTCGCGAGTTCGAACCTCGTCGCCCGCTCTCCTCGGCGGCATAGCCAAGTGGTAAGGCAGAGCTCTGCAAAAGCTCCATTCCCCAGTTCGAATCTGGGTGCCGCCTCTGGACCTGTCGGGGGGACCCGTCGGTTCTTTCAAGGGCGTATAGCTCAGTTGGTTAGAGCGCATGCTTGACATGCATGAGGTCACTGGTTCGAATCCAGTTATGCCCACCTCGCTCAGGCGGTTCGCGAGACACTCGCGAACCGCCTGAGCAATTAGTCACTTAGCCCTGTCGTCCCTCGAAAGGCGTGCCCCGTGGCAGATCCATCCTCAGGCGACGGCAGAGGAAATCCTCCGAACCGGGACAAGTTGTCTCGGATGCTGGCTGGCTGCCTCGACACATGGAACGGCGTCCGCGAGACGGTTCTCGATCTGGATGCGACGTGGAAGTGGGCTTATTCGGAGGCCACCGACAGTTGGAACTATCGGGCCTACCAGGAAGGCGAGCGATTCCTCCTAGCCATGACTCCTGCGGAGGGATCCTTTGAGGTGTCGCTCAACCTGCGGGCGGGCGAACTGGCGAGCGTCGAGGCCGGCAACCCGTCCGAGGCGCTGGCGTTGGACAGCCTGCGCGAGGGACTTGGGGGACATACTGATGGCTGGGTTCATCTGCCCGTGGCGTCGTCTGCAGAGCTACCGTTGGTCCTGCGCCTGCTTGCCGTGCGCGCACGGCGGTTACAGAAACCGCGTTCGAGAGGAGCCCGCAAACGAACGCGCTGACGCCTTGCGCGACCTGCCCCGGTCTGACGGATGCGGGACAAGGGGCCACGCATGCAGCGTGGACCGGGATGCCCGAAGCCTGGTTGGCATTGGCAGTGTTCGTGGCAGCCTACGCGGCGGTCATCGCGGAGGAACGGCTGCACCTGCGCAAAGCAAAGCCTGTGCTTCTGGCTGCCGGATTTATCTGGCTGCTTGTCGCCGCCGCCGGCCTCCGCATGGGGGCATCGGAGGCGGTCGCCGGGGCGTTCCGCCATACCCTGCTCGAGTTCAGCGAGTTGTTCTTCTTCCTTCTGGCGGCCATGACCTACATCAATACGATGGAAGACCGAGGCGTCTTCGCGCGGCTCAGGCACTGGCTGGAGCAGTGTCAGTTGTCGCAGCGCGGCATGTTCTGGGCAACGGGCGCGCTCGCATTCCTGCTTTCACCGGTGCTCGACAACCTGACGACCGCCATGGTGCTGGGCGCCATCGTGATGGCGGTGGGTGCCGGGCGGTCGGCCTTCGTGACCCCGGCCTGCATCCACATCGTCGTCGCAGCCAATGCTGGCGGAGCCTTCAGCCCCTTTGGCGACATCACGACCCTGATGGTCTGGCAGAAGGGCCTGGTGCCGTTTCAGGACTTCTTCCGACTGTTCCTGCCGGCTGTCGTCAACTGGCTGGTCCCTGCCGCTCTGATGGCGCGATCGGTGCCACGCGACCCTGCCGGCCGCAACGCAGTCGCGGATGCCCCGCCTGCAGGAGGCCTTGCCGTCGTCGCACTCTTCGTGGCGACCATCGTCCTGTCAGTCGTGGGTCACGCCTGGCTGCACCTGCCTCCCGTGGCAGGCATGTTGCTGGGCCTCGCGATGTTGAAATTCCATGGCTACTTGCTCGAGCGTCAGGATCGCCGGGAAGCCTTGGTCCCCGTCAATGAGCCTGACGATCTCTTCGCAGCGCCCGTGGCCACCAGGGCGCCCAAGGCCTTCGACTCCTATCGGCAGTTGGAACGCGCGGAGTGGGACACGCTCCTGTTTTTCCAGGGGGTCATCATGGCCGTGGGCGGGCTTGGCTTTCTCGGCTACCTCGCCCTCCTGTCCAAGGGGCTGTACGGCGCGTTTGGTCCGCTCGCGGCCAATATTGCCGTGGGTCCGCTATCTGCCGTCATCGATAACATTCCGGTGATGGCTGCCGTGTTGGGGATGGCGCCACAGATGTCGGTCAACCAGTGGCTGCTGGTTACGCTCACGGCAGGCGTGGGCGGATCGCTTCTCTCCATCGGCAGTGCGGCGGGCGTGGCCCTGATGGGGCAGTCCCGGGGCGTCTACGGCTTCATGGGGCACCTGCGCTGGTCGTGGGCCGTTGCCCTGGGCTTCATCGCCAGCGTGGCCACGCATCTGCTGATCAACCGCGATTTGCTCTGAGGCAGGGCCACCCGAGCCGATGTCCTGACGCTGGGAGCCATCTGGGAGACTTGCCCGGGAGACTGGCGTGCGTTGCTTGCATCGCCGGGAGCGCGCGCTTGGTTTGTCTGGAGTCGAACAATCGGGTCGAGGCCCATCCTCTATTGCGAATGATTCGCATTTGCAGTAATAGTCATGCACGGGTTCCCATCCACACCCCTTTTTGCTTCACCGGACAGCCGCCTGATGTCTCTTGCCACCCCCTCCACCTTGCTGGTCGCCCTCCTTGTGGGCGGCGTGTCCTCGCTACCTGCCGAGGCCGCCGATGAAGTCCAGCAGGGCCTTCGGGGCGACAAAACCGAAGGCCGGATGGTGGCAGTTGGCGACGACAGGGAGGAAGAAGCGGTCGACGCGCCGGAAGAGGAGGATGCGGCAACCGAACCTCAGGTGACCCGGGCCACGGGGAAGAGCGGCCGGCAAGGCGCCAGCCCCCAGATGGATCGCACCTCTGCATCCGGCCCCGGCGGGCGCAACATCACGTCCTTCGACCGCAAGGCACAGTCGCGCGTGGGTGGCTATTTCGACAACGAGTTCGTCCTACCGTCCGGGGGGCGCAGCACGTTCAAGGCCCATCGGCTGATCCTGCAGACCTCGAGCTACCTGCATGACAACCTGCTCTTCAGCAGCGAGATCGAGTATGAGTACGGCGCCCAGATCCAGGCCAACTCCGGCGATGGCGAACTCAAGATCGAACAGGCCTGGGCTGACTACCGCATCGACGACCTGCTGACCCTGCGAGGCGGCATCGTCCTGATGCCCATCGGCATCATCAATGTCCTGCACGACTCGGACTTCCGTGAGACGACGACGCGACCGCTGATGACGGAGCAGGTCATCCCGTCGACGTGGATGGACACCGGAGCTGGCTTCCACGGTCTGGCCTATCCGAGCGACGAAGTCCAGGTGACCTACGAGGCCTATGTCAGCAATGGCCTGTCGCAGCGGATCAGTGCAGCCGATGGCCTGAAGCACGCGCGACCCAGCTTCAAGGATGACAACAATGGCAACAAGGCCCTGACCGGGCGCGTCGCCGTGAGCCCCTGGCTGGGACTGGAGTTGGCGACCAGCGGCTACTTCGGGCGCTATGACGGGGAGCGCGCCCTTTCGCTGCTGGGGGGCGACGTGACGTGGACCCACGGCCCGTTCGAACTGGCCGGCGAGTATGCCCGCATCGCGACCGAAGGCGGCAGCTGGCTCAACGGTACCGAGGTCGTGGCCGTCCCGACAGGCATGGAGGGCTGGTACCTCGAAGGCAGGTGGCGATTCTTCCCCGAGTGGCTTCACGGCACCTTCCTGGGACGCGGAGGCGGGTTTCCGCAGGCCACGATGGCCCTCGTCGGCCGTTATGGCGGGGCCGATACGGATCTGCCTACTGCAGGAAGAACCGACAGGACGGAGCTGCTCGTGGGTCTCAACTACCGTCCCATCCAGACATTCGTGGCGAAGTGGGAACTGGTGCGCCGCGGCGATCCCGTGACGGGGCCGCAGGACGCGCTCTGGAGCTCAATCGCGGTGGGATTCTGACGGATGAGCCTGTTTCGCATCCCGGCATGTCTGCTGGCTTCGTTGATGGTATGGCTCGCCGTCGGCACCGTGGCCGCGGCCGATGACGAAGCCCCCGAAGTTTACGAGAAGGTCTACCTGACGCTGCCTCAGGCCCTCGGCATCGCCTTGCCTGCCGAGGATGCCGTCGAGGAAAGGGTCCTTGCCCCGACGCGCGCCCAGCGCCGCCGCATCGAGCGTGCACTCGGGCGCAAGCTGCCCGAGGCAACCTGGCACGTGCACCGTAGCCATCGGGAAGGTCGGACGACCGGATGGGCCTTTGCCATGGATGAACAGGGCAAGTACTACCCGATCACCTTCATCGTGGGTCTCACCCCGGATGGTGCCGTCCGCGACGTTGCCGTCATGGTCTACAGAGAGAAGCGCGGGGATGCTGTCCATCGCCGACGCTTCCTGAACCAGTTCCAGGACAAGACGGTGGAGGACCCGCTGATGGTGAATCGGGACATCGTCCATTTGACCGGCGCCACCGTGTCCTCATGGTCCATCGCGGCCGGGGTGCGGAAGGCGGTGGTCATCCACGAAGTGCTGCTGCGCGAGGAAGGTAGCCGTCCGTGACCCCGTTGATGCTGAAACTGCACCGTTGGCTGGGTCTGGTCTTTGGCGGGCTCGTGCTGATTGCCGCCATCACGGCCGTGGCACTGAACCATCAGGATCAGGTGCGTCGCTGGGCGGGCGAGACGACGATGGGGCACTCACCGTTCGGCAGGGGCCCCAGGGTCCTCGCCGTGGACCCCGGAAATCCGCTCGCGCAGCTGGCAGGCACGGACGATGGGCTCTTCAGATCCGAAGACGGAGGGCTGACGTGGGAAGAGGCGGTCCTGCCTTGGCCTGCCGAGCATGTCGTCGCGATCCAGTTCACCCCGGGCAAGCCGGACGAGGTCCATCTCGCCCTTGCCGGCATCGGCGTGTTGCGTTCGCTTGACCGGGGCGAGACGTGGGAAGACGTGGCACTACCCTTCCAGCCCGTCGAGGGTGTCCGCATCTGTGGGCTAGCCATCGACCGGGCGGGCCAGCTCGTGGTCCTGACACGGCAGGGCATCTGGATGCGGAACACGGTGGGCAGTTGGACCGAGCGTCGGGCGCCGGGCAAGAGCGGCGTCGACAGCGCTGCGGTGCAGGTGGCCTATCAACTGCACGACGGTCGTTTCTGGGGTGCGTGGGGCGTTCCGCTGACGGATGGTGTCTCCATCGCCCTGATCGTACTTGTGGCCACGGGCTACGGCCTGTACAGCGTACGCCTGTGGCGTCGTCGCGGGGCAAGGCAGCCACGCAGCCTGCGTCCGTTGGTGCCCGCCCCGGACCCTCATGCACCGGCCAGCCTGCCCGGCGTGGCGGCCGCTGCCGCGCAGCATCCATGATCGGGCCTTCGCTGGGAAAGACAAGCGCGGTTGGCCTTGCCTGCGCGCTGCTCCTTGCACCCGGAGCCCGGGCTGCCGAACCTGCGCAAACTTGGGCGACCCAGATGCGGACGGCGATGGGTACCCTCTGGACGGTCGAGGTCAGAGCCGAGCATCCGTCGCAGGCCCTCGACAAGGCATTCGCCGAAATCCGGCGCCTCGATGGCACGCTCAGCACCTACAAGGCGGACTCCGAGATGAGTGCCCTCAACCGTGATGCGGGAGGCCCCGGCGTGCTTTTGTCGGCGGAGACCCGTGAGCTGGTCGGGCGTGCGGTCGCGCATGCCCGAAACAGCGGGGGAGCCTTCGACCCGACGGTGGGCGCCCTGATGCGGGCGTGGGGCTTCAGGACGCAGGACTACCGGGTGCCGGACGAGGCCACCCTCCAGGCTGCGAGGTCCCGCGTCGGATTTCGCCATCTGCACCTCGAGGCATCGGGACGCATCCGCATCGACAAGGCGGGCGTCGAGCTCGATCTCGGGGCGATCGGCAAGGGCTTTGCCGTAGACCGGGCCCTCTCGATCCTGCGGCAGGCCGGAGCGACGGCAGGCAGGGTCGACGCAGGCGGCAACCAGGGTGTCTTCGGGCCGCCCCCAATCGGCACTGTCTGGCAGTTCGGCATCCGCCACCCCCGCCGGGAAGCAGCGCTGCTTGGCGTGCTGGCGCTGGCATCGGGCAGCATCTCGACCTCTGGCGATGCTGAGCGGGGCTTCTGGCGGGACGGGGTGCGCTACGGCCATGTCGTCGATCCTCGAACCGGCCAGCCTGTCAGGGACTGCTTGTCCGTCACCGTGACGGGACCATCGGCCGAGGTCGCGGACGCCTTGTCGACCACGTTGTACGTGCTGGGACCCGACCACGGGATCCCCTACTTGGCAGGGCTTCCGGGCTATGCCGCCTGTTGGGTCCTTCCGGGCCCGGATGCCGACCATTGGCGCATTCGTTCATCCCCAGGCTTCCCCGCGCTTCTGGGAGCCCCGCCTTCGGAGCTCGCCTCGTGACCCGACTGCCCGTCTGGTTCATCTCCCACGGTGGCGGCCCGTGGCCGTGGGTCGGGGGGATGCGGGAGGCCCACGGCGGACTCGAGGATGCCCTTCGGGAGATACCGCGGGCAAGCGGCAGCCCCAAGGCCGTGCTGGTCGCCATGGCCCACTGGGAGGAGGAAACCTTTACCTTCTCGAGTGGTGCGGCGCCCGGGATGATTCACGATTTTGGCGGCTTTCCTGCCCACACCTACCAGGTCCGCTATCCGGCGCCGGACGCTCCCGACCTGGCCGCCCATGCCGCCGACTTGCTTGCCCGCCGCGGCTTGGCCGCCAGACTCGACGCGGACCGCGGCTTCGACCATGGGACGTTCGTGCCGCTTCCCGTGATGTGGCCTGGTGCCGAAGTGCCCGTGGTCCAGATGTCCGTGCGCCGTGACCTCGACCCTGCGGCGCACCGGGAGGCAGGGGAGGCATTGGCCGAACTGCGGGACGCCGGCGTCCTCGTTGTCGGCAGTGGCCTCAGCTACCACAATCTCGGGCGGCTGGGCCCTGCCGGACGTGCGTTTTAAGAGACCTTCGACAGTTGGCTGCAAGAGGCCGTGACGGCATCCGGTGCGACCGACCGCGCCCAGCGGCTGGAAGCCTGGGCCACGGCTCCCATGGCTCGTGTCGCGCACCCGCGGAAGAGCACCTCCTTCCCCTCCACATTGCCCTAGGTGCGGCCGGAGACGATCCTGGCACGTGCGCCTACAGGGAAGAGGAGGTCCTCGGGGGATGGACGGTGGCGAACTTCAGGTTTGGCTGACGGCGCCGGCACGAGGCCACGGCGTCACAGGTCCTTGATGGCGAAGTGCAGGCTGGGCCCGGGACCCGGCCTGTCCCCCGGGGCCGCGACCTCGTAGCGGGTCGTCACGAGGCCCGTTGCCCATGACAAGGTACCACTCCAGGGCTGCTGGACCGTGTAGGCCCCTGCACCGATGTTCGTCACCCGAACGGTGGCACGGAACGTCCAGTCGCCGGTCCCCTGCCGCGTCAGCCGGATGACCGGGACGGACTTGTTGCCGGGGAACTTGAGCAAGGCCCTGCGGATCAAGCCTTCTTCCGGCCGGGGAAACAGGCCCTCGGCCTCCCGACCTTCCTGCTTCTGAAGGGCAGGCAAGACCGCGCCAGGTAACGACACTCGGGCTGGCGCACCGCAGCCGGAGGCAACGAGCGCCGTCAGCAGGAGGCTGTATCTGGACAAAATGGACACCGGACAAACTCGCACGAAACGCAGCAGGGTGGGCTCGGTCGGAACGTCACGATCATGGCACGGGATGCGGATGCCAAGGTTAAGGAAAGATTCAACGGCCTGCCGAAAGCGCGTTAAATCAACGCGCGCTCAGGCCCAGCGAAGGCAACGTCAGGTCTGGCCGGAGGCCTCTTGCCAGTGCCGGGCATGAGATGTTAACCTCCACTTCAAGCAACGTTAAGATGCAGCGTCCCATCCTGGAAGGAGTCCACCATGTCCGTCCTCCGTCGTGCCCTCCCGGCAGCCCTCGGGCTGAGCGTCGTCGCCGGCTGCGGCACGGCTGCCGTTCCCGTGATGGGTAACCGTGCCGCTTCGCCCGTCACCACGATGGCCGTTCCGGGTCAGCTGGTCGTCAAGCTGCGGCCCCAGGTTGCCGCAACCGGCTGGCTTGCCGCCCAGGGCCTTCGGGCCGTTCGCACGGTGCATGGTCTCGGCGCCATCGTCGTGGTGACGTCCGACACGACGGCGGCACTGGCGCGCCTGAACCGCGACGGCAGCGTCCTCTACGCCGAGCCCAACTACGTTGTTCGCGCCATCATGCCGACTGAGCGGCGGCCGGTGGCCAGCCTTGGCGGTGATGACCTGCTGGGCAGCCTCTGGGGCATGGTGAAGACCGGCGCGACCAAGGTGTGGGCCAAGGTCCCCGGTGATCGCAAGGTGACGGTCGCGGTGGTCGATACCGGCATCGACCACGCCCATCCCGACTTCTCGGGTCGGGTGAACAAGGGTCGGGATGTCGTCAACAACGACGACGATGCCATGGATGATCAGGGCCACGGCACCCATTGCGCCGGCACGATCGCCGCGGGCTTGGGCAACGGCGGCGTGGTCGGCGTCGCCCCCGGCGTCTCCCTGCTGGCCGTCAAGGTTCTCGACGCCAATGGCAGCGGCTCTTATGCCGGGGTGGCCGAAGGCATCGTCTACGCAGCGGATCAGGGTGCGCCCATCATCTCGATGAGCCTCGGTGGTTCCCGGACCTCGAAGGTCCTCGAGGACGCCGTTGCCCACGCCATTCGCAAGGGCAGCCTGATCGTCGCAGCGGCCGGCAACGATGGCAGCGATGATCCCAGCTACCCGGCCGCCCTGCCCGGCGTCATGGCGGTCAGCGCTTCGCAGCGCGACGACCGGCTCGCCTACTTCTCCAACACCGGCAACCACGTCTCGGTCGCGGCTCCTGGCGTCGATATCCTCTCCACCGTGCCTGGAGGGCAGTACGAGAGCCTTGACGGCACCTCGATGGCGTGTCCCCACGTCTCGGGTCTTGCCGCGCTCGTGAAGAGCCGCTTCCCCGCCTACAGCGCCAAGCAAGTGCGCGAGCGGATCGAGAAGTCGGCCGACGACCTGGGCAGCAAGGGCTTCGATCCCAGCTTTGGCAACGGCCGCATCAACGTCGCCCGCACCATCCTGTAGGCCACCCCTCCCGGGGCCTCGACCGCCGGTCGGGGCCCCGGACGCCTTGGAGGCAGCCACCGGATCGGCCGATGTGCGACAATGAGATTTTCGCCTTCCTTCCTGCGGCCCGGCCAAGGCCCGAGGTAATGCCGTGACCACGACTGCGCTTCCTGTTCTCGATTTCCTGCTGACGCACTACAAGAACTTCAATGCCCGTGCGACTCGCGATGCCACGCTGGCCTACTGGCAGCACATCCAGGCCGGAGGCAGGATGTTCTGGGCGGTTGCCGGCGCCATGTCGTCGGCACAACTGGGCATCGTCCTCGCTCCGGCCATCCGGGCGGGCCTGATCCACGGCTTGTCCGTCACGGGAGCCAACCTCGAGGAGTCCCTCTTCCGTCTCGTCGCGCACGACAGCTACCGCGATTTTCCTGACTATCGCTACTTCACCAAGCAGGACGACACCCGCATCCTCGAGGAGCGGATGCGCCGGGTCACGGACACCAGCATCCCCGAGGACGAGGCGTTCCGGGTCGTCGAGAAGGTCATCGTGCCGATGTGGCTCGAAGCGTCGGCAACGGGGACACGTCGCTTCTGGCACGAGTACTTCTACACCCTCATCCAGGCGCTCGATGCGGCCACCTACGAGGGAGATCCCGAGTCGTGCTGGCTGCTGGCAGCCGCCCAGGCAGGCCTGCCGGTAGTGGTGCCCGGCTACGAGGACTCGACCTTCGGGAACATCTTCGCCAGCTACGTCGCCAACGGCGAGTGCCAGCCCGGCATCGTCAAGTCCGGCATCGAGTACATGGCTGACTTCTACCAGCGCTACGAGGTGCTTTCCGAGGGTGCCGGCGTCGGCTTCTTCCAGATCGGGGGCGGCATTGCCGGAGACTTCCCGATCTGCGTCGTGCCCTCCCTGAAGTACGACATGCAGCGCCCTGCCAAGCCGTGGGCCTATTTCTGCCAGATCAGCGACTCCACGACCTCGTATGGATCCTATTCGGGTGCCACGCCCAACGAGAAGATCACTTGGGACAAGCTGACGGAAGACACCCCCATGTTCGTCATCGAGTCCGATGCGACCATCGTGGCCCCGCTGATGCTCCGGGCCCTGCTCGAGTGCAGCCAGGCTCCCGAAGAGGCCAACGCGCTCATTGACCGCCACATGGGTACGCTCGCCCGTTCCTGACTCCCCCGCTACGGGGTAAGATGAAAGCCCGGCCCGATTCACCCTGACCTCTCCGAAGGTGGTGTGTCATGGGCTACGGTGTCGTCTGGTTCAAGCGTGACCTTCGGCTGCACGACCATGCGCCACTGGCCGCCGCTGCCGTGCAGGGTCCGGTACTGGCGCTGCATTGCCTGGAACCTTCCCTCTGGGCTCAGTCCGATGCCTCCGCAGGGCACCTCGGCTTCCTGCGCGAGTGCCTCGTTGACCTTCGTCGGGCACTCGCGCGCAGGGGCGTACCGCTGCAGGTCGTTCGAGGTGAAGCGGTCGAGGTGCTCGAGGCCATCCACGCTCGGGAGCCCTTCGATACGCTCTGGTCCCACGAGGAAATCGGCGTCGAAGCCACGTGGAGCAGGGACAAGGCCGTCCACGCGTGGTGTCGTGCCCGGGGTGTCCGCTGGCAGGAATTTCCTAACGGCGGTGTCGTCCGACGCCTGACAGATCGCGACCGGTGGCACGGCATTTGGGAGCAGAGGATGGGGCAACCCCAGACCGTGCTGCCCGACCTGGTGCCGGGAGGGCCACTCCTGCCCGACAGCGAGGATTGCGGCATCGCGGTCCCCGTTCACGACCCGTGGGAGCCGCCCGGACGCCAGAGGGGTGGCCGCAGTGTCGCCGTGCCCCTCCTGCAGGCATTCCTCGCCTCCGGTGCAAGCGGTTACCGCAGAGGCATGTCCTCGCCGGCAACGGCACCAGAAGCCTGCTCCCGGCTGTCACCGTACCTGACCTACGGTTGCCTGGGCGTGCGCGAAGTCGTGCAGGCCGTCCGACGTCAGCGCGCCCGGGATCGGGAAGGCGGCTTGCGTCCGAACCGGGACCTCGAGGCCTTCGAGAGCCGACTGCACTGGCAGGCGCACTTCATGCAGAAGTTGGAGCGGGAGCCTGCCATCGCCCACGCCAACATGCATCGTGGCTATGACGGGCTGCGTGACAGGGACGGAAACCCGGAGCACCTCGAAGCCCTGATGGCCGGGCAAACGGGGTGGCCGATGGTCGATGCCAGCGTGGCCATGCTGCGCCATACCGGATGGATCAACTTCAGGATGCGGGCGATGCTGGTCTCGGTGGCCACCTATCCCCTCTGGCTCGACTGGCACCCTGTCGGTCTTTGGCTCGCGCGCCTCTTCGTGGACTATGAACCAGGCATTCACTGGAGCCAGATCCAGATGCAGGCAGGCACCACCGGCATCAACCTGCCGCGCGTCTACAATCCCATCAAGCAGGCAAGGGACCACGACCCGGAAGGCCACTTCGTCCGGTCGTGGCTTCCAGCCCTCCGCACGGTGCCTGATCCCTGGATTTTCGAGCCTTGGCGGATGCCTGACACCCTCAGGACATCCACCGCCGAGCTTGGTGAACCATCCTGGCCCCAGCCCCTTGTCGACCTGCCAGCAGCCACGCGGGAGGCCAAGGCGCGGGTCTTCGCGTGGCGTGCCCTCCCCGAGGTCAGGGAGGGCAAGGCAGCCGTCATCCTGAAGCACGCCTCGCGTGCACCCAAGGCCGCGCGGCCACGTATGAGAAGACGCTTGCCCCCGCAGCCCCGAAAGCCCGATCAGCTCGGTCTCGACTTCGGCGAAACCCCGCGTCCCTAGGGGCGGCTGGCCACGGCACGGCCGGCATCCACCAAACCGTACCCGGACCGGTCATCCCTCCCGGGGGCATCAAGGTCCTTGGCCGTCGCGATCAAGGTGGCCTTGATGCTTGCAGGCTTGCGGACATGGCCGGTGCCCAGCATCAGGGCGACGACAGCGGCCGTGAGGGGCGTTGCGAAAGAGGTCCCGTTATTCCATGTCGTGCCCCCGCCCATCTGCAGGGTCAAGATCTGGACACCAGGGGCCACCACCGAAACCCACGGCCCTGTCGTCGAGAAGCGGGCCACCCAGTCGGAAGTGTTGGTGGCGCCGACGACAATCAGGTCGGGGACATCGTTGCCGGCAAAGGCCGCGGGTATGTTGGCGCACTGCGTCGCGGTATTCCCGGTCGAGCAGACCATGGGGACGTCCTTGGCCATGACGTGTCGGGCCGCCCGCAGCAGGCTCTCCTTCGCCAGACCATACTCGCTGCTGGCCGGCTTGGCACTCAGGCTCATCGAAATCATGTCGGCGTGGTCTGCGGCCCAGACCATGCTCTCGGCGATGGAGGACGCGGTCCAGCTGACCTTCGCGGGCATGATCATCGCGTTGGGTGTCCCGCCGGCGATATCCGCGCCATTGCCGGCCACGGCACCGATACATCCCGCAGTGGCCGTGCCGTGCCCGTCGAAGTCCTGCGGGGGACGCCCGGGCTCCGCGGCGTTGTAGCCATCCACGAGACGACCGGCGAAATCAGAATGCGCGAGGTCCACACCCGTGTCCACGACGGCCACGCGCACCGCGGAAGCCCGGGTCGACAAGGCCCAGGCCTGAGGCAGGCGCATGCGCTCGAGATACCACTGCTCGGAACGTCCCGGGTCGCCTTGTTCCAGAAGAGCAGGCATACCCGTTGCTCGCCCGGGGGAGGCCGATGGTTCGAAGTCCGGGGAGACGGCATCCCTCTCCACGAAGGAGAGGCCGGGGATGCTCCGGGCATTGGCCTGAAAGGACGCTGCAGGACCCACCGGCATCACCACCAAGATGCGCAGGGGCCGCAGGACCTTGTTCACAAGCATCCCTCGTGCAGGGGCCCGGGCCACGCACGCGTCCATCGCAGCCAAGGTCTCGAAGCCCAGCAACCACTGCTTGAGTTCACGGGCCCGCAAGGCGGTGTCGTTGCCAGTAGAGCGCGTGGCCGCAGGCAGGACGTGGCGACTACCCTCTCATGGCCGCCCGCCAGACACCTCCCAGACGCGGACCTCTCCTGCTGGGAGATGTCTGGGAGGTTCCGCCGGCAACGTCGTGGGCGTTCCCCATCCGTTCGTTCGTCCGGAGCGCTCCATGTCAAACGCCATTCGTCCCCTGACCCTTGCGGTTGCGCTCGTCTCCGGTTGCAGCACCGTCTCGGCACCGCTCGCCACGACAAACTCGGCACCTGCCGTCGATGGCCAGGCCATCCCGGGCGAGTGGATCATCCAGACCCGCACGGCAGCCTTGCCCGTCCTCAAGGGTGTCACCGTCATTCAGAGCCTTGACCTCGGTCCTGCAGGAACCTTTCACAAGGCCGTGGCCCGGTCCGGGCAGGGTGTGGATATCCGTCGTGCCTGCGGCGCCGGCAGCGGTGTCGTCGGCGTGACAACCAATCGCGCCGTCGTGCTCAAGGCCCCGTTACCACAGGCTTCACTGCCCGGATTCGTGATGCCGCTGGCCCAGGACCCCTTGGCCAAGGACCAGTGGTACCTGCCCTGCATCGGTGTGGAATCGGCACGGGGCCGGGCGCGCGGCCAGGGTGTCGTGGCAGCCGTGGTCGATACCGGCGTGGACTATCGCCATCCCGACCTGATGGCCAACATGGTCTCGAATGGTGTTTCGTACGCCGACACCAAGGCCGACGGTCTCGATGCCTTCGGACACGGGACGCACGTAGCAGGCATCATCGATGCAGTGGCCGGCAATGGCGAGGGTATCGCCGGCGCGGCACCCGAAACAAGGATTCTGCCCGTGGCGGTTCTCGGGGCCAAGGGCGGCGGCAGCATCTTCTCGATCGCGCAGGGCATCCAGTACGCCGCGGACTATGGCGTCAACAACAAGGTCCGGGTCGTCATCAACCTGAGCCTTGGATCGGCCACGACGACGGAAGACCCCATTTCCCGTGCGGCGGGGCTCTATGCGACCTACGAGGGAGCCTTGCCGATTGCCGCGGCCGGCAACCACAGCGGCGAGGTCGGAAGTCCCGCCCGCATCACCGACTACTGCATGGCTGTGGCCGCGACGGACAATCAGAATGCCAAGGCCGCCTTCTCTTGCTTAGGTCCCCAAATTGCCGTTGCGGCACCCGGCGTGGACATCATGAACTCGACACCGACCTACCGCGTGCCGTTGAACGACAAGGGTCTGCCCCGCAACTACGCCGCTCTCAAGGGGACCACCATGGCAACACCCGTGGTGGCAGGCGTGGCCGTCCTCGTCTGGTCCCAGCACCCGGAGTGGACGTGGAGCCTGATGCGCGAGTACGTCCAGCGCACGGCGACGGACCTGGGAAAGGCCGGCAGGGATGACATCTATGGCCTTGCCCGGTGAACGCGGACCTCGCGACCCGCTGACACCGGCACCCCTCGCCCCCGGAAGACCGCCAATAACGTCGGATCTCCGGGGGCTCAAGTTTGTCCTGATACCTCGCGAAACCGGTCCGCAAGCGCCTGCCACGGCCCTACGCTCCAGTAAGCTGTCGCCCGGCCCGAAGGAGAAGGCAGCACATGGACCTCGGTTCGAGTGAACGCATGCTGCCGTTGCACCCCATAGTCGACAACCTTTCGGCGGAGCGCCACCCGTGCCGCTTCCTTGCTCGTGAAGGCGAGCAGGACAGGAGCCACGACGGCGATGCGCGACTCGAGGCCCGGCACATCGTAGTCGGCGGAAGTGAGGTCCGCATCCGCCCCGGCAACGTGCTTGGCGAGGTCCGTCAGGCCGATATCCAGCATGAGCAGCTGCCCATAGTCCTCCGGATCCAGCAGACCAGGCGTCAGCCCAATCTGTCGGAGGGTAGGCCAGAAGCGGTTGCCGGGCCCGGCATAATAGGCACGCTTCCGGGCCGAATGGTGACCCGCTGCCGTGCCGCAGAAGACAAGGCGAAGCCCTGGCCTCAACAGATCCGGCAGAATGACGCGGAGCCCTGTTGGCGCGAAGCTGTCCATGGACGATGGTTGACCGAGTGGCTGAATGGGCATGGGTCGATCATGTTCGCATTCCGTAGCTACAGCTTGGCACTCGTCCTTACCATCGGCGTGGCCCATCCTGCTCTGGCGAAGCAGGATCAGGATCAGGATCAGGCCCCGGCACCCGTGGCCGCAGGCGATGCTTCGGGATCGTCCGCGGGCTCGGGGGGCTCGGGGCCCGACCCCCTTATTGCGGGACTGCTGCCCCTGACACTTGCCCCGCTGTCCGCGGCCGTTGCCCCGGCACTGAGTATCCTTACCGTCCCCTTGGCAGCGAGTTCAGGACATCTCTATGCCGGTGACGGATCCCGGGGCCTCCTCGCCGCGTCGCTGGGCGCAGCTTCGATGTTCGCAGGTGGTATTTCGTTGTGGTATGGCTCCTCTCTCGGTTCCTCCAACGTAGCCGCGTTTACGATATTGAACCTGCTCGGCTTCGCTGGCTTGCTGGCCCCTGTGGTCGGCATTCCGCTCGATGCGGCCAACACGGCCAGGCGGAAGCGGGAGAGCCTCGCCGCAAAAGATCTCCTGACAACAGGGGAACCAGCAGACATCGGCAGCGAAACTGCACCGAAGGCACCAACTGCGCCGAGATTCACTGGTCAGTCGACAGGACCCTGGATCGCGGGCTTGCCGGCCCTTTCAACGGCTGTGGCCCTCAATGTGTCCGACCCGGGGACCATGCAAGCTCTGAGCGCGACCGGCCTTGCACTTGGCTATGTGATCGGTGGCGACTTCCAACGGGCGGCGTGGGTCAGCCTGGTGGGCTCATTCTTCCAGGCCAGCCTGATTGGCGCCTCGAAGGGCACGTCCATCATTGGCAGCAGCGATGCCATCAAGCTGACGGGCACCCTCGGGGCCCTGGCCATCGCGGGCCTCACGGCGTGGGATTCCGTAAGGCTCTACTCCAGCAAGCTCGACCCGGCGCGTCCAGGCGAGGCCGAGGCGCCCGCAGCCGCGCTTGTGGCGACGGATTCGGTCCAGCCCTGATGGCTCAGGGCCGCAGCAAGTCCCCGTAGCGCGCCCGGCGGATGAACTGGCCGCGGCCAGTTCGACCGTGGAAGGATCCGCCCTCCACGATGACCTCTCCCCGGGCGATGACCACGTCGGGATAGCCCTTCACGACAAACCCTTCGTACGTGCTGTAGTCGACCTTCATGTGATGCGTCGCGGGATTGTCGATGCTGATGACCTCGCGCCGCTCCGGATCAAAGACCACGAGGTCCGCGTCCGACCCCACGGCGATGGTGCCCTTTCGCGGGAACATGCCGAACATCTTGGCGGCCGCCGTGCTGGTCAGCTCGACGAATTTGTTGAGACTGATGCGGCCGGCGTTGACGCCATGGTGGTAGATGAGCGCCATCCGATTCTCGACACCTGGAGCACCGTTGGGAATCTTGGTGAAACTGTCCCGACCCAGTTCCTTCTGTCCCCCGAAGCAGAACGGGCAGTGATCCGTCGCGATGGTCGCCAGATGCCCCATCTCCAAGCCCTTCCAGAGGACATCCTGGTTGTCCTTGTGGCGCAGGGCCGGCGTCATGACGTACTTGGCCCCCTCGAAGTCGGGCTTGTCGTAGTAGCTCTCGTCCAGCAGCAGATACTGGGGGCAGGTCTCGGCATAGGCGTGGACACCCCGGTTCCGGGCACGCTTGACCTCCTCGAGGGCGTCCGCGCTGGACAGGTGGACGATGTAGACGGGCACGCCCGCGACCTCGGCGATCGCAATCGCGCGATGGACACCCTCACCCTCCATCCGCGTCGGCCGCGTCGCGGCATGGTACTTCGGGGCAGTCTTCCCCTCCTCGACCGCGCGCTTGATGATTTCGTCGATGACGATGCCGTTCTCGGCATGCATGCAGATCATTGTTCCGTCCTCCCCAGCCCGGCGCATCGCACGGTAAATCGTCGCGTCGTCGCTGTAGAGGACTCCGGGATAGGCCATGAACAGCTTGTAGCTGGTCACGCCCCCATCGGCGAGACGGCCCATTTCGCCAAGGCGTTCCTCCGGCATGTCCGTGACAATCATGTGGAAGCCGTAGTCGATGACCGCTTGGCCTGCCGCCTTGGCATGCCAAGTTTCCAACCCCTCGAGCGTCGCACGCCCCTTGGTCTGAATGGCAAAGTCGATGATGGTGGTGGTGCCGCCGAACGCCGCGGCGCGGGTCCCCGTCTCGAAGGTGTCGGCACTGGTCGTCCCACCGAAGGGCATGTCGAGGTGGGTATGGGGATCGATCCCCCCCGGGAAGACGATCTTGCCCGTGGCGTCGATGACCCGCGTGCCCTCGACTTGCAGATCCTTGCCGATCCGCACGACTTGGCCACCCTCGACGTGGATGTCCGCGAAGTAATCATCCACCGCCGTGACGATGCGACCACTGCGAATAAGCAGGCTCATGGGCGGTCCCCCCGGGATTTCAGGACAGGAGAGGGTTTGCGGGACACGGGCCATCCCGGTCGGACGCATCGGTCGCCACTGCCAATTTGACGACCAGCCGATGTGTCACGGTACGATGCTAACGCAATATGAACGACCCTGCCAGCGACGCTGCTGGCAGACACGCAGCCAGCTTCTCCTGACCCCCCGACCGACCCCAGGAGTCCAGCTTTCATGACGCTGTCCCCGCGTGCGGGCCTCGCTGACGGCCGCCTCGAGTGTGCGATCCCGGACCACAAGCCCCTATTGACGGAGACACAGGCCGTTTCCGAGGCCAACAGGTGCCTGTACTGCCACGACGCCCCGTGCATCCAGGCCTGTCCGACGGGCATCAACATCCCCGAATTCATCCGGCGCATCGCGACGGGCAATGTGGCGGGGTCTGCCGAGACCATCCTCGAGGCCAACATCCTCGGGCACTCCTGTGCGTCAGTGTGTCCGGTCGAGGTGCTGTGCGCCGGCTCGTGTGTCTACAACGAGATGGAACAGCCCGCCATCCAGATCGGTCGTCTGCAGCGGTATGCCACGACCCACGCCTATGACGCGGGGATGCGGTTCTTTACGAAGGGAGCCCCGACCGGACGCAAGATCGCCCTCGTGGGCGCTGGCCCCGCCAGCCTGGCCTGTGCCCACGAGCTGACCCGACTGGGCCACGAGGCCATCATCTACGAAGGGCGTGAGCTTGCCGGCGGTTTGAACACCACCGGGGTCGCCCCCTACAAGCTTCAGGCCGGTGAAAGCCTTCGCGAGGTCGCCTATGTCCAGGCCATCGGCTTCACCATCCGCAATGGGGTGCATGTCGGCCGCGACGTGACCTTTGCGGACCTGGAGCGCGACCATGATGCCGTCTTCCTCGGCATTGGTCTCGGACCCGATTCGCGCCTTTCGATGCCCGGTGAGGACCTTGAAGGCTGCGAAGGCGCCGTGGCCTTCATCGAGCGCATGAAGAACGACCCGGCCTGCTCCGTGGCCGGCATCCGCCGCGCCTTGGTCGTTGGCGGTGGCAACACGGCCATCGATGCCGTCCGCGAGTTGCGTGCGCTCGGGGTGCCCGAGGTGACGATGGTCTACCGCAGGGGTGAGGCCGAGATGTCGGGCTACGCGCACGAGTTGGCGCAGGCGCTGCAGGAGGGGGTCAAGGTGCGCTATTGGTCCGCGCCGCTCGCCGTCACGGGGGAAGATCGAGTCACGGGCCTGCAGGTCGCCCCGACCCGTGTGGATGCAGAAGGACGGCTTGTCATCGACGAGACGCAGACCTCGATGTTGCCCGCCGACCTGGTCCTGAAGGCCACCGGACAGGAAAAGCTTGCGGCCATGGTCGCAGGCATTGCCGGGATCGCGGTCGACAAGGGTCGGATCCGCGTGGACGCGGCGACGGGCCAGACGGGCCACCCTCGCTACTTTGCCGGCGGGGATTGCGCCAATGGCGGCAAGGAAGTCGTCAACGCCGCTGCCGAGGGCAAGCGTGCCGCCCAAGGCATCCACGCCCTGCTCACCACGCAGGCCGGCACCGCCCCGGCTGCCGCCCGCTAGGAGACCGACATGGCTGATCTTTCCGTCAATTTCGCCGGCATCACGGCCCCGAATCCCTTCTGGCTCGCCTCGGCCCCCCCGACCAACACTGGCGCCCAGATCATGCGCGCCTACGATCATGGCTGGGGCGGTGCCGTCTGGAAGACGCTGGGCACGCCCATCCGCAACGTGTCGGCCCGATTCGCGGCCAACGATTGGGGCGGACAGAAGATGATGGGACTCAACAACATCGAGCTGATCACGGACCGACCACTCGACGTCAACTACCGGGAGATCGAGGAAGTCACCCGCAAGTACCCCGACCGGGCGACCATCGTCTCGCTGATGTTCGAGACTGAGGATGAATGGAAGGAGAACATCGAGCGCTCCATCGAGGCCGGGGCCAAGGGCCTCGAGCTGAATTTCGGCTGCCCGCACGGGATGTGCGAGCGGGGCATGGGGTCGGCCGTCGGCCAGGAACCCAAGATTCTCGAGCGCATCACGAACTGGGTCATGCGGACCAGCACGATCCCGGTGATCGTCAAGCTGACGCCCAATATCTCGGAGATCGTTCCGCCGGCCATGGCCGCCCAGCACGGGGGTGCGCACGCCGTCAGCCTGATCAACACGATCAAGAGCCTTATGGCCGTGGACCTGGACACCATGATCCCGGTGCCCAATGTCGGTGGCGCATCAACCAATGGCGGCTACTGCGGACCCGCCGTGAAGCCCATCGCGCTGCGCATGGTCGGGGAACTGGCACGCCATGAGGAGTTCAATCTGCCCATCTCGGGCATCGGCGGTATCAGCACTTGGCGGGACGCGGCAGAGTTCATTGCGTTGGGCTGCACCAGCGTGCAGGTCTGCACGGCCGTCATGCACCACGGCTTCCGCATCGTCGAGGACATGGCCGACGGCCTGTCACGTTTCATGGACGAGAAGGGCTACAGGACCATCGAGGACTTTGCGGGCCTCGCCTCGCGGAACTTCCGGCCGTGGGAGGACCTGAATCTCAACTTCAAGGTCGTCGCGCAGATCAATGCCGACAAGTGCATCGGCTGTCAGTTGTGCTTCGTGGCGTGCCGGGACGGCAGCCACCACTGCATCTACCTGCCCGGGGACGGCACGGGCAAGGCCCCGGACGACGGCGGTCGCGTGCCGCACGTCGCCGCGGACGAGTGCACGGGGTGCAACCTCTGTTCGCTGGTCTGTCCCGTCGAAAGTTGCATCGAGATGGTCGAAATCGACCGCGGTCTGCCGGAGGTCTCGTGGAAGCAGTTCACGAGTGGTCAGGCGACCCTGCCCGAATACGTCTGGAAACACTGATTCCCTCGCCTTCTATTCGTCCCCGTTCCCCCAAGGAGTAACGAACCCCATGGCCCGTATCGTCCGGTGTGGCCTCATCCAGGCCGCCAACTGCCTGTCGTCCGATCATTCGGTCGATGAAATCAAGCAGGCGATGAACGACAAGCATGTGACGCTCATCGAGCAGGCTGCGGCCAAGGGCGTGCAGATCCTGTGTCTGCAGGAGATCTTCAACGGTCCCTACTTCTGTGCCGAGCAGACGACGAAGTGGTACGCGTCCGCCGAGGCCATCCCCGACGGCCCGACGACCAAGCTGATGCAGGACCTCGCGAAGAAGCACCGCATGGTCATCGTGGTCCCCATCTACGAAGAGGACCTGACGGGGGTCTACTACAACACGGCGGCCGTCATCGATGCCGACGGCACCTATCTCGGCAAGTACCGCAAGAACCACATCCCGCACTGCAACCCGGGCTTCTGGGAGAAGTTCTACTTCAAGCCCGGCAACCTGGGCTACCCGACCTTCAAGACGGCCTATGGCACGGTCGGGGTGTACATCTGCTACGACCGCCACTTCCCCGAGGGCATGCGCCTGCTGGCGCTCAACGGCGCCGAGATCATCTTCAACCCCTCCGCCACCGTGGCCGGCCTGTCGGAGTACCTCTGGAAGCTGGAGCAACCCGCCCACGCCGTGGCCAACCAGGTCTTCGTCGGGGCCATCAACCGGGTTGGCACCGAGGCCCCTTGGAACATCGGCGAGTTCTATGGCCAGAGCTACTTCGTGAACCCCAAGGGCGAGTTTCTGGCCGTGGGCAGCCGGGACCAGGACGAGATCATCGTGGCCGACCTGGATCTGGACCAGATCAAGGAAGTCCGCAACACCTGGCAGTTCATCCGCGACCGCAGGCCCGAGACCTACGGCGCGATGGCGGAGGTCTAGTCCCCGATGTCACCCACGACACCCAAGGCCAAGGCCAAGTCCCGCAAGGACATCGTCGCCAAGCACAAGGAGTTCCTGCTGCCCTCGCTGGGCTCGCACTATGCCGACCCCCTGCCGTTCGTCTCCGGCAAAGGTGTCCATCTGACTGATGCCGACGGCAAGGAGTACCTCGACTTCTTCGGGGGCATCGTGACGGTGTCCGTCGGGCACTGTGACGAAGAGATCACCGAGCGCATCGTCGACCAGCTCAGGACCCTGCAACACACCAGTACGCTCTTCCCTATCGAGGCTCAGGCGGACCTCGCCGAAAAGCTCGCGGCCATCGCCCCCGGTGACCTCAAGCGGTCGTTCTTCACGAACTCGGGCTCCGAGGCCGACGAGAAGGCCATCCAGATGGCGCAGGCCCACACCGGACGCAGGCAGGTGGTGGCGCTCCGCCATTGCTACTCGGGCGGCACGGCCGGTGCCATGTCGCTGACGGCCCACGGCACATGGCGCATCAACGAGCCCAATGCCTTCCCCGTCACGCACGCCGCCAATGCCTACTGCTACCGCTGTCCCTTCGGCAAGGAACCCACCAGTTGCAACCTGGAATGCGCCAAGGACATCGAGACGGCCATCCAGACGACGACGGACGGGCAGATTGCGGCCTTCATCGCCGAGCCCATCCAGGGTGTCGGTGGCTTCATCACGCCGCCGCCCGAATACTTCAAGGAGGCGGCCGCCATCGCCCGCAAGTACGGTGGCCTGTTCATCGCAGACGAGGTCCAGTCGGGCTTCGGCCGCACGGGGACCAAGTGGTTCGGCATCGAGCAATGGGGCGTCGTGCCGGACATCATGACCGGGGCCAAGGGCATCGCCAACGGCCTGCCGATGGGCTGGATGATCACGACCGACGCCGTCAGTCAGGCGCTGAACGGCAAGGTCTACCTGAACACTTTTGGTGGCAATCCCATCAGCGCGACGGCGGCTCTGGCCACCGTCGAAGCCATGGAGAAACGCGACCTGCCCGGCAACGCCGCGCGGGTGGGGGCCCACTTCCGGAACCGGCTGGAAGAGCTGCGCGACAAGTATCCGCTGATTGGCGATGTCCGCGGCAAGGGCCTCATGCAGGCTCTGGAGTTGGTCAAGGACCGCAAGACCAAGGAACCGGCAAAGCCGGAGCTGCAGAAGGTCATCGAGAGTGCTCGCGAGCAGGGACTCGTGATCGGCAAGGGTGGGCTGATGGGCAACGTCATCCGCATGACCCCCCCGATGACCGTTTCGGTCTCCGACGTTGACGAGGCCATCGGCAAGCTGGACAAGGCCCTCGCAGTTGGCTCGGGAGCCTGACTGCGGCATGTCGATGATCCGCGAGGAAGCCGATGGACGGGTGGAGCTGACGGGGGATCTCTCCGGCAGCCCCCTGTACAACCATGATCTGGCCCCCACGCCCATCGCATCCCGGACGTGGCGCGCCGTGAACCTCGCGGGCCTGTGGGTGGCCATGTGCCTGTGCATCCCGACCTACCAGATGGCCTCGGGCCTGATTGCCGTGGGCATGAACGTCGGGCAGGCCGTCCTGACGATTCTGCTGGGCAACCTGATTGTCCTCTTGCCCATCTTGCTCAACAGCCACCCGGGCACGCGCTATGGCATCCCGTTTCCGGTCTTTGCTCGGGCCGCCTACGGCACGGCTGGCGCCAACCTGCCTGCCCTGATGCGTGCGCTGGTCGCGTGCGGCTGGTTCGGCATCAACGCGTGGATCGGCGGCCTCGCCCTCAACACCATGATCAAGGCGTTCTGGCCGGGTTGGACGGCCTGGGGCGGCTCCCCCGGCGGTTATCCTGCCGGGCAGTGGCTGGCGTTCCTGGCCTTCTGGGGCCTGAACATGGTGGTTGTGTTCCGTGGCATGGATGCCCTGCGTCGATTCGGCAACATCTCGGCCGTGCTGGTTTTGGTCATGACCTTCGGGCTGTACGTCTGGACCGTCAGGGAGACGGGCTCGTGGGGTCCCGGCCTTACGGCCGGGGGCAAGCTGGACGAACTGGTCACATTCCTGCCGGTGTTCATCCCCAGCCTGACGGCCATCATCGGCTTCTGGGCGACACTGTCGCTGAACATGCCGGACTTCACACGATTCGCGGCCAGTCAGAGGGACCAGGTCCGCGGGCAAGTCGCCAGCCTGCCCGCCGCCATGGTGGCCTTCTCGACTTTGGGCATTCTCATCACGTCGCAAAGTGGCATACTCTACGGCAAGGAAATCTGGGATCCCATCGCCTTGGTCGATAAACTGGGCAATCCGTGGGTCATCGCGCTTGCGACCTTCACGATCGCCTTGGCCACGACTTCGGTCAACGTCGCGGCCAATGTCGTCTCGCCTGCGAACGACTTCGCCCACGTCTGGCCCAGCCGGATTGACTTCCGCAAGGGGGCCTTGATCACCGGCGTCCTGGGCATTGTCATCCAGCCGTGGCGGCTGCTTTCGGATGCCAGCGCCTACATCTTCGACTGGCTCGGCTTCTATGCCGGGGGCCTCGGAGCCGTGGCCGGCGTACTCGTCTGGGACTACTGGGTCCTGCGGCGGACCCGACTGTCGCTCGCGGACCTCTACAACCCGACCGGTGCCTACGCCTATCGTTCGGGATGGCATCCTGCAGCTCTGCTGGCGACGGCCATTGGTTGCTTCCTTGCGTGGGGCGGGCGTCTGATACCCGCGATGGCCCCTGCCGTGCCTTATGGCTGGTTTGCGGGCTTCTTCGGCGCGGCCTTCGCTTACCACCTTCTGGCAAGGGCCAATGCCCTCGGGCAAGCCATCGACACCGAGCCCACGGACTCGGACTTGCCCGCCGTCCAGCCATCCCTTCCCCCTTCGGACGTCTGAGAGGAGATTGTCATGACCCCCGCAACCACGACCCAGGTCCGTACCCTCGGCAACTACATCGACGGCAATTGGGTGCCCACGACCAGCACCGAGTTCCTTGACGTCGTCAACCCCGCGACCGAGGAAGTCCTGGCCCGCGTGCCCCTCTCGAACGCGCATGACCTCGATGCCGCCGTGCAGGCTGCCAACCGGGCCTTCCAGGGCTGGCGCCAGACGCCGCCGGCAGAGCGATGCAAGGTCCTCTTCAAGTGGAAAAACCTGCTTGAGGAGCATTTCGAGGAGATTGCCCGCATCTGCACTCAGGAACACGGCAAGACGCTCGCCGAGGCCCGGGGTGACCTGCGGCGCGGCATCGACAACCTCGACGTGGCCGTCGGCATCCCCTCATTGATGCAAGGCGAGGCCCTCGAAGACGTCGGCCGCGGCATCGACTGCGTGTCCTACCGCCGGCCGATGGGCGTCTTCGCTGTCATCGCCCCGTTCAACTTTCCGCCGATGGTACCGATGTGGTTCATCCCCTACGCCATCGCGACGGGCAACACCATCGTGCTCAAGCCCTCGGAGCAGGTTCCGTTGTCCCAGCAGCGGATGTGGGAGTTGCTCGAGCAGTGCGGCCTGCCGCCCGGCGTCGTCAACCTGGTGCATGGCGGTCGCGAGATCGTGACGGGGATGTGCGAGCACCCGCTCATCAAGGGCGTGTCTTTCGTGGGTTCGAGCCCCGTGGCCCAGTATGTCTACGAGACGGCGACGAAGCACGGCAAGCGTGCGCAGGCACTGGGAGGCGCCAAGAACTTCATCGTGGTCATGCCGGATGCCGACCTCGAGAAGAGCGTCGATATCCTCGTCGAATCCTGCTATGGCTGCGCCGGCCAGCGCTGCCTCGCCGGCGCGACGCTGGTGTTCGTTGGCGACGCTTATGAGAAGTTCAAGGGACCGATGCTGGATCGTATAAAGCGCATCAAGGTCGGCAACGGCCTCGAAGACGGCGTCGAGTTGGGACCTGTCATCTCCAAGTCCTCCCTGGACCGCATTCACGGGCTGATCGAGCGGGCAATCGGCGAGGGTGCGGAGATGCTGCTCGACGGGCGGCAGAACCACGGTCAGGACAAGGGCTACTTCCTCGGGCCGACGCTCTTCGACAACGTCACGCCAGACATGGAAATCGCGCGCGAGGAGGTCTTCGGGCCCGTGATGGCGTGGCTCAAGGTCGAGACCCTGGAACAGGCGCTTGCGATCCTGGACGCCCACCCCTACGGAAACACGACCTCGATCTTCACGTCCAGCGGCAAGCACGCCCGCACGTTCGCCTACCATGCCGAGCCCAGCATGATGGGCATCAACGTGGGCGTGGCGGCCCCGATGAGCTACTTCAACTTCGGCGGGGCCAAAGGCTCGATGTTCGGGGACCTCAAGGCCCACGGCAAGCATGGGATCGAGTTCTATACGGACCGCAAGGTCGTGATTACCCGCTGGTTCTGAGGGCTGCCCCCCCGTGGGTATGATTCCGTTGGACGGGGTCGGCCCGCGGGGGGACGCATGATCAAGGGTGTCAAGGGCAGCAATGGCCCGGCAAAGCCCCAGCAGGGCAAGCCGGCCAGCAAGGCCGAACGTGCTGCGGACACGCCTCGCCAAGACGCCGGCAAGGCGGCGGGAGCCGGCAAGGGAGCGCGCACGCCCGAAACCTCGGGCAAGCCCGGCAAGGCCGACAAGGGCAGGCAGGGCGGGGATGGTGCGCGTGTCCTGGTTCAGGTACCCCCACCGCCTCCCAGGGGCAAGGCCGAGCCTCCAACACCCCGAGCCATCGAGGCCAACCCCGAGTACCAGGCCGCCATGACGACGCTGCAGGACAACGGCATCCTGACAAAGAAACTGCGCAAGCAGTTGAACCGCTTGCTTTCTGCCGCCGAACCAGCCGGGACAGCTGCGCCCCCTTCGGCCTTCGCGGCCGGCGGTGGGGCACCGGCCGCACCCGCGGCGCCGGACAAGGCAGGCCAGTTGCTGTTGAACCTCGTGAAGCACCTGGCCCACCCGGAATCCATCATCCAGGGGGAGGGCACCTGGTCGTGCACCGTCGCCTCGCTGCAGGCTACCGTCGCCCAGATGGCTCCGGCACGTTATGCCAGGATGGTGATCGATCTGGCCACGACAGGCGAGACCAAGGTCCCCGGCAAAGAGCGAATCGAGGCCGATCATCGCGGCCTTCGCAACGAGGCTGACGGCAGGGATCCGATCGAGGACCTCTTTCAGGAATCCATGTTGTCGGCCGCACAGGCATGGGAGGACAAGGCCAAGGGCAAGCCAGCCGCCGGGCAGGCTTCGGACGACGATTTTGGCCGCGGTGCCTATGGTAGTGGTCGTCGCTATGGCAACGGAGCCTACCGGGGGGGGCGTCGCTACGGCGGTGACGACGAGGCAGTCGCGGGCCGGGGGCTGACGGCCGAGAGCTACACCCGTCTCGTGACGGAAGTCTTCGGAAAGGGCCACGATCTTTTGCGTGCCACACCCGAGAGCCCTCTCGAGCGAGGGGAAACCATGCATCTGTTGCAGGCGGCGCTGAAGCGGGGACCGGTGCCAGCCGGGGTGACCTTCCCCTCCGAGGATGGCAAGACGACCATGCACCATGCCATCCGGGTCGTGGGTGTCCAGGACGACAGCGGCCGCAGCACGCTCCGGCCCGACAAGAAGATCGATGGTCAGAAACCCGGAAAGCCCGCCGCCGTGATCGTGGCGGACCCGCAGACGGGAGAGCAGCGTTCCGTCCCCATCGACCGATTCATGAAGGACCTCGACTTCCTGACGCTCCCCAAGGAAATCCTGCAACCCGAGGTGCCGGAGGGCATGGAAGCCTTTGCGGCGGCTTTCGCACGAAGCCTCGGGAGTTGACCGGTTCCCGGGGTCGGGATGTGCTACCTTCGGGCAGGATGTCCCGGAGATTTCACCTTGCCGCTCGCCATCGACCCCGCTGAACTGGCGCCGGGCCTTGCGCCCGTGGCCGACTACTTTCCGCTGGAACGCGGACGCTACGAGGTTCAGGCGGGCCTGAAAATCCTGGGCCAGCAGCCGGTGGACGGCGTGGTCGAGACGCACCATTTCACGGCCGATGGCCTGCTGCCCCAGTACCTGCGCAACAAGCAGGCCAACATGGCTGAGGCACCGGAACGCTATCACCCGCCGGCTGATCTCGAGCCTGCCCTGGCCGAGGCCATCGGCAACTGGTGGCTTGGGCAGCTGCATCGCGACTTTCCCGAGCGATTCGTGTCGGAATTGAGCCCGTGGCAGGTGATGCGCCTGCATGACCGCTGGACGAACTGGGGCTTCGAGCTGGATATGGGCCGGAAGGTCGTCGACGCCCAGCGCACCTTTGCGCCGCCCGGAGCCTTCGGGGCCATCGGGGCCCCGGACCTGTATGGCCGAAGCGTCCTCGATGCCTTGGCGCGCCTGGTGGCCGAGGACGTGGCCATCGTCCGGCGCGATCGCCTTACGGGCCGGGATCGCTTGGTCTGGATCCACCTGAACAGCCCCAACCATTGGAGCGCCGCCGACAAGATAGGCAAAGACTTCCTGGCGATGCATGAACCCGTAGCTGACTTCGGCAACATCGCCAAGGCATCGGATCGCATCCTGGAAGCCATGATCACCAAGGGGCCCTTCCTACGATTTGCGTGGGGCATCGCCACGGATACGGTGCTGGACCATCATCCGGACAGCCCCGCCGGTCGCGCGCTGCCGGACATGTCACCCGAGGGCGCTGTCCGAGGCACCTACCTGCGGATCGAGCGCCAGACGCTCAAGGGCTTCCCCGAGCACGACGCCGCGCTCTTCACGATCCGGACCTACTTCAAGCCAGTCGCCGAAGTGGCAGCAGACCCCGAGCGCCGAGACCTGCTGCGCGACGCTATCCTCTCGATATCTCCGGAAGCCCTGCGTTACAAGGGCATCGCTCCCTACCGCGACCTGCTGCTCGCAGGCCTCGCCTGAAACCGGCATGGCCATCAAACCCGCCTTGCTCTCGTGCCGCGATCTGGGGCACCGCATGGGTGCGCGTGTCCTGTTCGACGGGCTGGCCTTTGGTGTCCATGAGGACGATCGCATCGGCATCGTCGGCCCCAATGGATCCGGCAAGTCGACGCTGCTGCGCCTGCTGGCCGGCGTAGATGCGCCTGATGAGGGCGAGCGCGCCCTGCAGCGCGATACGGTGCTGGGCTACGTCCCTCAGGAAGCGGTTTTCCTGCAGGAAACGCCCGAAGCCGTCTTGCGCGCCGCGCTCGAAAGCCTGCCCCTCGAGGAGCACGAAAAGGATGGGCGCATCGCCGAGACACTGGGTCGGGCAGGCTTCACGGACCCTGACCAGCCTACGGCAAAGCTGTCGGGTGGCTGGCGCAAACGCCTCGACATAGCCCGTCAGTGGGTACTGGAGCCGAACATCCTGCTGCTGGACGAGCCGACCAACCATCTGGACCTCGAGGGTGTCCTGTGGCTGGAGGGCCTGCTGCGGTCCACGAGCAAGGCCTTTGTCGTCGTCAGCCATGACCGGGCCTTCCTCGAGGCGGTTTGCAACCGGATCGTGGAAATCGACCGTCGCCACCCCGGTGGCATCCTGTCGATACCGGGCAACTACAGCCGTTTCCTTGAAGAGCGGGAAGCCGCCCTTGACAGCCAGGATGCGGCCCGAGCCGCACTGGCGAATCGTGTCCGCCAGGAGATCGCCTGGTTGCGGAAGATGCCCCAGGGACGGCAAGCCAAGCAGCAGGCCAGAGTCAATCAGGCCGAGGGCCTGATCGATGACCTGGCCGATGCCCGGAGTCGAGCCGTCCAGAGAACGGCGGACGTACAGTTCGCCGCGACGGAGCGCAAGACCCGAAAGCTGCTCGAAGCAAAGGGTCTGGGCAAGGCCTACGGGAATCGCAGCCTCTTCGGCGGGGTCGACTTGCTGCTTTCCCCCGGCACCCGCGTGGGTCTCCTGGGTCCCAATGGGTCGGGCAAATCAACCTTGCTGGGCATTCTGGAAGGGCGCCTGCAGCACGACACGGGCAGCCTGATGCGTGCCGACGGCCTGGTGACCGTCCACTTCACCCAGGATCGCTCCAGCCTGGACCCCGGCCAGACCCTGCGACGCGCGTTGTGTCCGGAGGGGGATTTCGTCCAGCATCAGGGCCGACCCGTGCACGTGATGTCCTGGGCCCAGCGGTTTCTCTTTCACAAGGACCAACTCGAACTTGCGGTCGGCCGGCTGTCGGGGGGCGAGCAGGCAAGGCTGCTCGTGGCGCGCCTGATGTTGCAGCCCGCCGATGTGCTGATCCTGGACGAGCCGACCAACGACCTCGACATCCCCACCCTCGAGGTCCTCGAGGACAGCCTGCTCGACTTCCCCGGCGGTCTGGTGCTGGTCACGCACGACCGCGCCATGCTCGGCCGGCTGGCGACGCGGCTGCTGGCGCTCGACGGCGAGGGTGGCGCAACGTGGCACGAGGACCTCGATCAGTGGCAGGATGCCCGCAGGCAGCGGGAGCGTGCGCGCAGCAAGCCGGTCGACAAGACGCCTGCCGCTGCCCCGAAGGCCAAGGACCGGGGCGCGAAGCTGACGTGGCGAGAGCAGCAGGAATGGCAGGGCATGGAAGCAGCCATCGAGAAGGGCGAGGCCGAGGTCACGCACCTTGAGGCGGCCGTCGCTGACCCCAAGGTCGCCAGCGACGGGTGGGAATTGCAGCAGCGCTGCACCGCGCTCGAACAGGCGCAGGCCGAGGTGGCCCGCCTGTACGAGCGCTGGGCCGAGCTTGAGGCGAAGCAAGCCGGAGGCTAGCCTTGGGGCCCCTGACCGTGCGATCATGAGGCCATGATCGCCTTCACCAAGGTCACCAAGACCCACGGCAAGCGCCACCTCTACAAGGACGCATCCTTCCAGATCAACCCTGGGGATCGCGTCGGCCTCGTCGGTCCCAACGGGACGGGCAAGACCACGATATTCCGCCTGATCATGGGCGAGGAGAGGCCGGACGAGGGGACCATCTCGATTCCCGAGCGTTTCCGCATCGGCTACTTCTCTCAGGAACCCGCTGCGGACACGGAGGCGAGCGTGCTCGCTTCCGCCCTCGCCGGAGCCGGCGAGGTGGCCGAACTCGAGGCCGCCATTGCGTCGCTGTCCGAGCAACTGGGAGACCCGGACCTTGCCGAGGATCGGATGAACGTCATCCTCGAAGAGTTGGGAGAGGCCCAGACCCGTTTCGAGAATCTCGGGGGCTATGACCTGGAGAGCCGTGCTCAGGTGGTCCTGGGTGGCCTTGGCTTCAGCAACGAGGACATGCAAAAGCCGGTCCGTGCCTTCTCGGGTGGCTGGCGCATGCGTATCGAACTGGCCAAGGTACTGCTCGGTCAACCCGACGCGCTGGTCCTCGACGAACCGACGAACCATCTGGACGTCGAGTCCATCGTCTGGCTCGAAGAGTTCCTCAGCCAGTACAAGGGCACCATCTTCATGACCAGCCACGACCGCGACTTCATGAATCGCCTGGTCCGTAAGATCGTGGCCCTGGAATGGGGCCAGATCAACGTCTATTCGGGCAACTACGATCACTACGAGCGTGAGGCCGCCCAGCGGCTCGAGAACCTCGAGGCCGCCGCCGAGCGTCAGGAGGCCTTCCTCGAAAAGGAGGAGAAGTTCATCGCTCGCTTCAAGGCCCGGGCCTCGCATGCTTCCTCGGTGCAGTCGCGCGTCAAGATGATCGAGAAGATCGACCGCATTGAGGTCCCGAAGGAGGGCAAGGCGGTGGATTTCCGCTGGCTGCCCGGGCAACGCAGTGGCGAAATCATTGCCGACGTCCAGGGCGTGACGAAGACCTACGGCAGCAAGCAGGTCCTCGGTGGCGTTGACTTCCAGGTCAAGCGTCTCGAACGCGTCGCCCTGCTCGGCATCAACGGGGCCGGCAAGAGCACGTTGCTCAAGATCCTGGCGGGCGACCTCGAACCGGACGACGGCTCCTGCAAGCTGGGTGCCAGCCTGCAGATGGGCTATTTCGCCCAGCATCAGGCCGAGCAACTGGACCCCGGGAAGACCGTGTTCGACACGGTTCAGGACATCGTGCCGACGACCGGCCGTGGTGTCATCCAGAACTTGCTGGGCTCGCTGCGCTTCTCGGGAGACGACGTCGAGAAGAAGATCTCGGTCCTGTCGGGTGGTGAGAAGACCCGCGTGGTGCTGGCGTGCCTCATCGCCAAGCCCCGCAACCTGCTGATTCTCGACGAGCCCACGAACCACCTGGACCTGCGCAGCCGCGAGGTCCTGCTCGAAGCGCTCAAGGCCTTCGAGGGCACCTTGCTCTTCGTCAGCCACGACCGTCATTTCCTGCGGGAATTGGCAACACGGGTCATCCTGATCGACCGCGGCCAGACCCACGACTTCCCCGGCGGCCTGGGCTACTTCCTCGAGAAGTCCGGACACAAGATGCCGGGCTCCGAGTACACCGTCCGCGTCGGCTGACTGGCGGCCAGCGCCGTGCCTCCTGCCGTTTCAGGAGGAGGAGAGGACGGTCGCCGTCGCCTCCACGCTGAGGAGGACTTCGTTGTCCACCGGGCGTAACATCAGGCTCGGACGTTCGACACCGTGGGCCTCCAGGCTGATGGGGAAGCTGGCCTGAACCGTCAGTAGTTCGGGACGCAAGCGCCCTTCGATGGCGATGCGAACAGGCTGCGTCACGCCGCGTACCTGCACCTTGCCTGCTGCCTCCCCCACGAGGCTCAAGCCGTCGGGGGTCGCGCGCCTCTCGCTCCATGTCACGGATTCGATCACCAGGTCCACCATGGGGTGACGTTCGGCCTGCATGACCAAGGCCATGTTGCGATCCCGACTGCGATTCCCGCTGCGGAATGAGCGCACGGGTATCCGCAGGCGCAAGGGGAGCTCCAGAATGGCTTGGCTGGCATCCAACACCCTGATCGTCCCCAGCAAATGGTCCGAGAGCCCGATCGACGTATGCAGGGGGTGGACGACCTTGTAAGAAGTCCGAACATCCTTACCGAACACGTAGGACGCTGGCGCAGCCACGGCTGGCCCGGCGGCAAGTACCAGCGCGAGCAGCGTGCCCGACAAGCGAATGTTCCTAGGGCACAAGTGCCAGCACCCCTGCCGAAAGGCACATCAGCGCAATCGCCGCGAGGCCCGCTGCTTGGTGGGGCTCGTTGTCCAGCCGTCCCGAGAGGCGGGCCACACCGGAAGCCAGGGTCAGCACCATGGCCGCCCCATGCCCCCAGGCCAAGGCACGGTGGATATCGACCGAATCCCAACGGCCACCGACCGCCACCGGATCCCCTTCGGTGGCGGGCGCCGTCAGGGACAGACCAGCACTCGCAAAGTAGAGCCCAGTCGCTACGCCGCCCAATCCGGCGTGAAGTGCGGTGCCGAGGTTACGGTCCGGAAAGCCGTGCGCGCTCCACGTCCCCATGCCGGCTGCCAGCGCCATCGTCGTCAGGGTCGCCAAGGCGAGGCCCTGATGCAACTGCAACTGGTGATGCCGGCGATCCTCTGCCAACAAGGAATCCTCGGGATCCAGCCGAATGACATCTTCCCCGACCACCGGCTCGAGCTTGGCAGCCAGAGACAAGGGGGGCGGTTGCAGGGCCTGCACGTCGGCCGCCCACGCGGGTCCGACCGCAAGGAGAACGCCCGCGAGCGCAAGGGCCATCAGGTTGGCACACCGGAACAGCACGTTCAGTTGTCCTTGCTGCCCTGCGCAACCCAGGCCTTGATGCGCAGGCGCTCTTCGGTCGAGACAGCTACCCCGGCCCTCGGGGGCATATGGCCCGATTCGATCTCGCGCAGGGCAAGGGCGATGCCACCCCGGACATTGGCGTAGGTCGCCCTGCCCGAGGCATCCATGTAGACGGCATCACGAGCGTTGCTACCTCCCACGGCGTGGCAACCTGCACAGGACCGCTCGATGACAGGCGCGACCTGCGTCCTGAACGAGATGGTTTCCGTCGGCAGGACCTCTTGTTGCCCGGCGCAGCCGCCCACGAGCAGACCGGTAAAACAAGGCAGGATCAGCGTGCGCACGATGGCCTTATGCCCCGCGCGAGCCACTCCTTGCAGGCTTGCTCAAGCGGGCGAGGAAGGCATCACGCCGAGCGGCAACGACTTCCAGGCGAACATGATCCGGCATGATCGCGAGGTCACGCATCTCCGACACGGGAACCCCCGTCCGCTGCGCAAGCCACTGAAGCAGGCGCTTGGGATGCTGTTCGGGCAAAGGGGACATCCTCAGGCGAATCTGCTTCCACGCAGGTGCTTGAGCTGCCGGCGCGGTACCCACCGGACGACGCCCTGCAGGCTGACGGCCATCCCGGCCGCCACCGGGACGCTGGCCGCGGCCGCGCTCGGGTACGGTTCGCTCCTCGGGGCCACCCGCCGGCATCGGGCCGGGCTGGGGCGGCACGGCCCGCTCCTGGATGCTCACGCGCTTTGCGATGGGGTGGTAATACTCGGCGTCGTCGGTCGACACGAGCAGCACGCTGGTGCCTTCGCGACCCGCGCGACCAGTTCGGCCGCTGCGGTGGATGTAGGTCTCCACGGTCGTGGGGACGCCGTGGTGAAGCACCAGATCGACGCCTTCGATGTCGAGCCCGCGGGCCGCAACGTCGGTTGCGACGAGGATGTCGATCTCGCTCGCCTTGAAGCGGGCCAGCATCGTGTTGCGGGCCGACTGGGACATATTGCCGTTAAGGAAGCCGACGGGCCTGCCGAGGCAGCGCTCAAGTTTCTGGGCCACGCGACGGGTCTCGTGCTTCATCTGGGTGAAGATGATGGTGCGACCGGGCTTGTCGGCCTCGAGCAGGGACCAGAGGGCCTCGACGCGCTTCGTGCGGTCAACACGCACCATCTCGTGGACGATGCGTGCCGGGATGCGCTCCTCGGACTGGGCCTCGAGATTAACGGGATCCTTGAGGTAACGATCAGCCAGCTGGCGAATGGGATCGGGCATGGTCGCCGAGAACAGGATGGTCTGCTTGCGGGCGGGCAGGCGGCCGACAAGGAACTCGATGTCGCGGCGGAAGCCCATGTCCAGCATCTGGTCGGCTTCGTCGAGCACCAGGATGGACACGTGCGACAGATCGAGGCTGCCGCGCCCCAGCAGATCCTTGAGGCGGCCCGGCGTTCCCACGACGATGTCCGTCCCTTGGCGCAGGGCACGCTCCTGAGGCTCCAGGCCCACGCCACCAAAGACCGGTGTCAGGCGCAGATTGCCGCCAGCCGCAACGGACTCGATGGCTTCCTTGACCTGCAGGGCGAGTTCACGGGTCGGCAACACAATCAGGACCGTAGGCTTGCCTTGGCCCCGAGGGACCATCGTCAGCAACGGCAGGCCGAAGGCCAGCGTCTTGCCGGACCCGGTCTTGGCCCGGACCACCGCGTCACGGCCTTCGAGCACGGCCGGGATGGCCAACCGCTGGACCGGCGTAGGCTCCGTGAAGCCCAATCGGGCCACGCCCGCCAACACCTGGGGCGACAAGGAAAAATCGGAAAAGGGCAAAAAATCCTCGCAATCAATCTAGATCAAAGACAATATCAGGGCGGGGGCCGACAGCCACTCCCGCACCTCCACCCTACCATCCGCCAGCGGCACCGTACAGGGGACACCATGCCGGAGCATCTCGAGATCGCGCCGGGCGTCCGGGTCGCCACGGAGGCCCTGGTGGTCAGGGCCACGCGTGCCGGCGGTCCGGGGGGCCAGAACGTCAACAAGGTCGCGACCCGCATACAGTTGCGGGTCCCGGTCGACGCCATCGAGGGTCTTGCCGAGGATGCCCGCGAAAGGCTGCGGGTCCTGGCCGGCCATCGATGGCTCGAGGGCGACATCCTCGCCCTGACCGCAGCGGAAAGCCGCCATCAGGCGGACAACAGGCAGTTGGCCGAGGAACGCCTCGTTGCCCTGGTACGGGCGGCCCTCGTTCGGCCCAAGACCCGAAAGGCCACGAGGCCGACCCGAGGCAGCCAAGAGCGCCGCCTCTCCGGCAAGAAGTCCCGCAGTGCGGTCAAGCGCAGTCGGCAAGGCAGCTCGGACGGCGACGGCTAAGCCGGCGAAAACATCCGTCGGTTGCACACGAGCAACTCGGCGACGTCGCCCCGGCCGCTCGAGCGTGCATTGATGGCACGCGGCATCCCGACAGTCCGCATCGGCCAGTCACGATACAGGTCCCGGATGAAAGGACAGTCGGAATTGGAAAGCAGGACCGTGGCCCCACGGCGATCCAGCAGGGCGAAAAGGTCCCGAAGCGCGACCTGCTGCTCTTCGCCGAAATCCAGACCGACATACCGCGTGAACGACGAGGTCCGAGACAACGGGTGGTAGGGCGGGTCGAAGTAGACGAAGTCACCGGCCCCGACGTTCGCCTCGACGTCGGCAAAGTGCCTGCAGGACAACGTGACCGCAGCCAACGCCCTCGATGCCGCCTCAATCCTGGCACGGTCGGCGATACGCGGGTTGCTGTAGCGCCCCATGGGCACGTTGAAGCCGCCGCCCGAATTTTCGCGGTAGAGGCCGTTGAAGCATGTGCGGTTGAGGTAGATCAAGCGCGCGGCGCGGGCCATAGCTTCGTCCGGTACGGTGGCCCGCGTCAGGGCGTAGTGCTCGGTGCCGTGGCAGGCCTGATGTTCCTCGAGGAGACCGATCAGGGCCTCGGGGCGGTCTTGTACGGCCCTGTAGGCTTCGATGAGATGCGGGTTGCAGTCCGACAGGACGGCCCGTCCCGGAACAAGCAGCCCCTCGGAGACCAAGCCGAAGAACAAGGCGCCACCCCCCAGAAACGGCTCGTGGTAGCGCCCATGCGGTGCCGTAGCCCGATAGATGCGGACAAGCTCGGGCAGCAGGCGCGCCTTGCCACCGGCCCACTTCAGGAAGGGGCTGGCCGCAACGGAACCCGGGACCCCGGGGTGAACAGGCATGCCATGATGGTAGGCGGGGACACGATGCGGGGCAAGACGACAGGATGGCGGTAGCGGACCGGGGAGTGCCCGTCTCGCGGCCGACTGCGTGGCGGGAGTCCGTTGGCGTGGCCTTGGCGGCCTCGGGACTCGGTTGGCTGGCCAGCCTGGCAGGCATCGCTGCCGCCCGGATCTGGCCGGATCCGGGCACCGTGCCGTCCCCCGAGGCATGGCCCTGGGGCTGGGACGGCGGATGGTACGCCGGTCTCGCGGCCGAGGGCTGGTCCCTGACGCCACAAGGCGACATCCCCCAGGGGGCAGCTTTCCTGCCGGCTTGGCCCCTGTTGCTGCGACTGGGCATGGGCATCGGATTGCCTGGCGATGTCGTGGGCTTTGCCCTGCCGGGACTCTGCCAGCTCGTCTGGTTGGCGTTGCTGCACGGGATGGTGCGTCGCCAATACCCTTTCAGGCCTGCCCTGTGGGCGACCCTCCTGGCGGCCCTCTGGCCTCACGGCCTGACGGGCCGCGTCGCCTACACCGAGCCGCTGTTCCTCGCGAGCGGCACCTTGGTTCTGGCGTGGGGCACCCGACCGGGAAACCCGGGGGCTGTTGCCGTGCTCGCCGCGTTCCTTTCCGGTAGCGTTCGTGTCGCCGGCCTGGCGTTGGCCGGGGCAGGCCTCGAGGCACGGGGACATCGGCGCTGGCTTTTGCTGGCGGCCCCCGCGGTCGGTCTCGCGATGGTCATCGCCTGGCAGGCATGGGTACTCGGCGACCCGCTGGCATTTCTGCACGCGCAACGCCATTGGCACAATGGCCAACCGCCGGGGGGCTGGGGATGGCTTGGCCCGCTCAGCCTGGGCCTGCTCGGGCCGATCGGGCATCAAGGTGTGCTCAAGGCCGCTATGGCCTACGGAACGGCCGCCTTGGTCCTGCGCCATGTCGCGCGACACCCCGGTGTCGCCGCGGCAGCAGCGGGTCACCTTGCGCTGGTGCTGGCCTCGGGCTGGACCGAGAGCGGAGATCGGTACCTCTACGGCTCCCCGGCAGCCTGGTGGCTGCTCATGCCCATCCTCGCCAGCCATCCCCGGGTTTCGATGGCACTGGGTCTCGTGTCGGCCGTGGTCACGGCCCTCTGGTCCCGATCGTGGACCTTGGGCCTGTGGGTCTTCTGAACCCAGCACGCTTAACCACTTGTTCGGGTGAACTTTACCGAACTCGATACGGCCCTGCCGACAACCCCCGAGGGGGAACCAGCCAGCATGCCGACCGTACCGTCCTTTGGTGGGGGCTGCGTGCCGACCGCCTTGGCTCCGGCACCGGCGTGCACGAGACCACCTTACGCGGTTCCCTTCGCCCCAGTGCTGCCTGCCGCAGAGGATGCTTGGGTCGGGCAAAGCCCCACCGCTTGGCAGCCCGCTGTCGGCACGGTTTTCGCCCCTGTCCCCTATGCCAACCTGCTTGCGCAACTCGACTCCCTCGTCAGCGGTCCGGTACCCACTCCTCCGGTCCTGGCGCCCCTGCCCGGTGCACCTGCGCCAACTCCTGCGCCGGCCCGCCCCCAGCCGGGCCCACCGCCGCGCGCGACACCGGGTGGGCTACCGGCCGATCCCGCCAGCTGGTTCATCTCGCAGAACGCCGGAGCATACAACACGCGTGAGGACGCTCCCGGCAACGGCAATTGCGGGCCGACGAGCCTGACGATGATTGCCCGGGCGTTCGGCAAGGTCCACGTCACGCCGGAGTCTGCGAACGCCGCCATCGAAGAGACGCGGCGCCGGATGGGAGCCGGCAGTCGTCAGAGCGACGAGTTCAAGGGCACCAGCTTCAAGCAGTTGGAGAAGGGTGCCGCCAGCTTCGGCCTGAATACGCACGTCGTCTGGGGAGGCATCGACAAGGTTCGCGCCGAGTTGGCTCAGGGGCGGCTCGTCATCGCCCACGTCTGCGCGACCTACCTGCGTCCGGGGACCCGCACCGGCCACTATGCCGTGGTCTGGAAGGTCGAGGGGGACAAGGTCTATCTGAATGACCCCGCGAACCGCAAGGGCCCGATGGTCATCACCGTGGCCCAGTTCCTCGCCGCACAGAAGGCCCGAGGAACCCAGGGGCTGGTCTCGATCGGCGCCTGACGCGGACCGGGCATCGAGCTGACATGCAAGGCACGCTGCCCGTCGCCGAGCACCTCGAGGCCATTGCGGACGCCTTGCTGGCGCATCGCCGGCTGGTGCTTGTCGCTCCGCCGGGAACTGGCAAGTCGACACTGGTGCCGGCGCATCTCGCCGCCAGCGGACACAGGACTACCGTCCTGCAACCCCGGCGGGTGGCCGCGCGGATGCTGGCCGCCCACGTCGCCGCGGGCCGGCCACTGGGAGAATCCGTGGGCTACGCCGTTCGGCACGACCGCAAGGCAGGTCCCGGTACGCGCCTGCTCTACGCGACGGCGGGCGTATTCCTGCAGGAACTGCTGCAGGGCGACCGCCGCGCGTGGCCGGACATCTTGATCCTCGACGAGTGGCACGAGCGTACCGTCGAGAATGATCTGGTGGCGGCATGGGCGGTAGCCCAACCGGATGGCCCGGCCTTGCTGGTCATGTCGGCAACCATGGATGCCGCGGCGGTAGCCGGGTGGCTGGGACAGGCGCCGGTCCTCGAGGTGGAGGGCATCTCCCATCCCGTCACCGTGCGCCATCAAGTCCCCTTGGCCCGGGAGTCGCTCGGGGATCAGGTCGCGCGTTGCCTGCGCGACCTTCGGTCGGAAGGTCTGGACGGGTCCGTGCTCGTGTTCCTGCCGGGCAAGGGTGAAATCGAGCGCGTTGCGGACACGGTGGGTGCGGTGGTGCGGGATGCCGGCCTGAAGCTGCTGCGTCTGCACGGCTCCATGAGCCTCGAGCAGCAGCAGGAGGCGCTCGAGATACCGGCACGGGAGCGTGCGGTAATCCTCGCGACCAATGTCGCGGAAACCTCGCTGACCATCCCGGGCGTCACCGTAGTCATCGACAGTGGCAAGGCGAGAAGAACCCTGCCGACGACACCCGGAAATCCCCCCGAATTGCGGCTTGCCTGGATCACCCGTGCCAACGCCATCCAACGGGCAGGCCGCGCCGGACGCCTGGCACCCGGTCGCTGCATCAGGCTCTGGGATCCGGGCTACACGCAATCGATGGATGCCCATCCCCACCCGGGCATCCTCGTCGCCAATCCCCTGATGACCGTGCTGTCATCCGGCGTTCTGGGCGTCGGCACGGGGCTGCCCACGCCCCTGCCGCCTGATGTCGCCGCCGATGCGCACGACAGGCTGCGGCACCTCGGAGCCTTCGATTCAGCCGGGCAAGTGACGCATCTGGGCCGGCTTATGGCACGGCTGCCCCTCGATCCCGAGGGGGCTGCCGTCGTCGCTGCAGCGACGGCCGAACGGGATCCTTGGACGTGGCTGATTGCCGCCTCGGCCGTCATGCGGCTTGAACCCGGCCACCCGGGCGGGGATCTCGCCCAGGACGCGTGGGAACTGCTGCGCTCCCCCGGGAGATTCGGCGAGACCGCCAAGACCCTTCGGCAAGTGGCCAGGACCTCAGGGCTCGTCAGCGAAGCGGATCCACCGTGGATGACGGCCCTGATACCCGGTGAGGAGGCGAGGCGGTCACTGGCCATCGCGTGGATGTCGATACTCCCCGCAGCCCTCGCCTTCCGGGAGGACAAGGCCCACCGGGATGCCCGGGATGCCCGCGTCCACTTGCCTGAGGGCAGTCCACCGCTGGTGCTCGTGCTGCATCGCCAGCCCCTCGAAGGCCCCGGACAGCGGGTCACCCGATGCGATGCGTGGCTGGAAGCGAGGGACGGCTGGTGGCCGGAGGCGCTGAGGACCGAAGTCACCACGCGCTGGGACGATCGCCAAGGCCGCGTCTTGCAGGAGCGCACCGTCAGCCTGACCGGACTTGTCCTGCGTCGCGAACCCCTGCCGCCTGCGGACTGGCAGCCCGAAGCCGTGCAGGCCACGCTGGCCGAGGCGATCCAGACCCGTGGCCTGCGCTTGCCCGCGCTCGATGACGAGGATCTCCAGCAGTGGATGCGACGCATCCGGATTGCCGCCCGCCTCTTTCCCGACGAAGGCTGGCCCGATCTGCAAGCCGACTGGCCCCTGATCCTGCATGAGGCCTGTGCAGGGCTGCGCAGGCCCGAAGACCTTTCGGCGGGCGCGCTTCGCCGCGTCATCGACGAGCTGCTCGGGCCCTGGCTGGTGCAGCGCCTGCAGCGCATTGCCCCGTCACGCTGGCCCCTGCCCCAGGGCCGTCACGGACGCATCACCGTGGATGACGAGGGACAGGCCGAGCTTTCGGCAAGGCTCGGGGATCTCATCGGGCTGACGGGTCCCCAGCAGCTCTACGAGGGACGCATCGCGCTCCGGTTCGACATCCTCGCCCCGAACATGAGGACCGTCCAGAAGACGGATGATCTCGACCGCTTCTGGCATACGGCCTATCCCGAAATCAAGCGGGAACTGAAGCGCCGCTATCCCCGTCATCCCTGGCCTTGACGCGGCCCCCTGGCGAGGGTTGCATGGGCGGCATCCCTGTCCCGAGGAGGCATCGCCTTGACCCCGGTCGATTGGCTGCCCTGGCTCCGCATGCTGGCCCTCGGCCTTGTGGCGGCTGGCCTCGTCCGGGGCTGGCGGGGCGCGAGCGTGCGTCCGGCACCGCTACCTGCCCGAACGTGGATCGCAACCCTCGCCATCGCGCTGTTGCCTGTCCTGCTGGTACCTGCGGGGCCCAAGATGGCCTTTGCCTTGGCTGGCTGGGGCGCGGGCAGCCTCGTCCTCGTGCTGGCCTTGTTGATTCCCGTGGCCTCGGATGCCGCCGCCCCCCGGGTGACGGCTCTGTTGTCAGCCCTTCCCGTCGCCCTCCTCGCACCTTGGGCCGGCCGGCCTGGACTTGAAACTGGCTACGTCTGGGCCGCCGCGGTCGTTCCCGCGGCAACGTTGGTCACGGCAACAGGCTCACCGGTCGCGGCGCGCCTGGGTCTCGCACTCGCGGCGACGGGGGGCGCGGCACACGTTCTGGGCCGTCTGGTCCCCGAGGGTCTCGGCTGGGCGTGGACCATGCTTGCGGTCGCCGTGACCGTCTGGCTGGTCGATCGCCTGCCGGACAGGGGCAAGCCTGCCGTCCTGCCCATCGCGCTCGCAGCGCTCACGGTTCCTGCCGGCCGGTGGCTGCTGGATTTGCCCCCGGCGGCGTGCTGGGCCACGAGCGCCGGAGCACTGGCTGCGGCGCTCGCAGGGGCCACGACGACGGATACCACGCCAGTGGTCCGGCTTGGCCGGCTGCTGCTTGCCGGAGGGGCAATGCTCCTGCTCGTTCGCCAGGGCGGCACGCTGGCCCTTGCGATGGCCAGCGCGGGCTGGGTCGCGACAGGCGCCGAGACCACCGGCCTGCTCCTTGCCGGTGCCTGGTGGACACGGTTGATGGCGCAGGAGCACCTCGATCGTTCCTGGCTGGCCCGTGAGGGCGTGGATCTCACGCATCCCTACGCCTTGGCCGGCCTGCTGGCCGGAATCACGGCACTCTTGCTTCCTGCCACGTGCGTCGGGAACTCGGATACCGGTCCCAGAGCCCTCTTGCGTCCCCTGGCCGCGTGGTGCGTCGTGGTCGCCCTCGGGGGCGTGCTCGGCCTGGAATCGGCCGGTGCCGCGGTGATGGGCGTCATGGTGGCGGCGATGGTCCTTGGATCTGGCCTGGCCGGTCCAGTCCTCCCGAGGACGGTGGGGCTGTTGCTGGGCCTGGTCGCCGTGGCCTCGCTCTCCGGTCCGGCCATGGTCCTGCTGAGCGGGCTCGACCGGCCGTTGAGGCTGGCCGCCGCCACGACGGCCACGGCCATGGCGGCGTGGGCTTGGCTGTTCTCCCCGGAGCAGGCGGATGCTGCAGCCTGACAGCCCGGCACCGGCGCATGTGACACGCGCCGCAGAGGCAGCTCTCGAGGGGCGCATCGGCTGCGTGGTCCTGCGCGCACGCGACAACGGCCGAATGCTCATCGTGGCAGGCAGGCAACATGCCCTGGCCGCACATCCGCTGGGATCGCTTGCGAAGATACCGGCCACCTTGGCACTGCCCGGTACGCCCGGACCGCTCACTTGGACGTGCGCCGGCCCCGAGGGGCAGCCACCCTGCTGGACCCGGCACGGCCGTGTCGACACGGCCCGCATGCTGGCGCATTCCTGCAGCACGGCCGCCGCGCTGCTGGGGGAATCGGTCGGCCGTGCGGGCCTGCTGGCAAGCCTCGAGCAGTCAGGGTTCGGCCAACCGACGGGCGCAGGTCTGGGACCGGAGGCTGCCGGCGCGGTTCCCGAGGATGCCCCGCCAGGGAAGCTGGCGTCCGGCCGGGCCTGGGACCTGTCGGCCACCCCGCTGCAGGTGGCCCGGATGATGCAACGCTTGGCCGATGCCGAGGGCCGGACCCGTCGTGAGCCCATGGTCACGGTGCTGCGGGGCCTGAGGCTGGGCGTGCGGGAAGGAACGGCGGCCCATCTCGACGAGCTGGGCTACACGGCCGGAAAAACAGGAACGGCTCCATCCCCGTCGGGTGGACGCGACGGCTGGTTTGCCGGTTGGACAAAGCGCTGGGTCGTGGTCGCGTGGGTCAGGGAAGGAACGGGATACGGGGCCGCCCGGGACGTCGCCAAGCGTCTGGCCCGAAAGCTGGGAGCAGGGTCATGATGGCCGATCTGCCCCCGTTGCCTGCCGTCATCCGGTTGTCCCGGGGGCAAGGCGTGACGCGTTTGCCGCTTGAGGCATGGGTTTCCGGCGTCGTTGCCGCCGAGACTCCTGCAGGAAGTCCGCAGGCCGGACGCGAAGCCCAGGCCGTGCTCGCCCGGACCCTCGCCTGGCGTGGGGGGGACCACCCCGAAGGCAGCCTTTGCGGGACCACGCACTGCATGGCGTGGACGGCGGCAAGCGACCCCGGCGCGCGTGCTGCGGCCGAACGCACGCGGGGTTGGGTGCTCGCGGCAGGGAACAAGGTTGCCTTCCCCGCCTGCCACGCCTCGTGCGGGGGACATACGGCAGGATGGCCGGCCGGATTCGCCGGGGTGTCCGACCCCGCCTGCCTGCATGACCGTTGGGTGCGCTTCTGGCCCCGGACATGGCTGGATGAAGTCCTGCCCGGACCGGCCACCCTGAGGGTCCTGCACACGCCGGACGGCCGTGTCTACCAGATGCGACGGGGTGCGGCGTGGCGAGACGGGGAGGTCTTCGGGGTGCTGGTCGGCCGTCGACACGGTTGGCACGCCGTGCCATCGACGGCCTTCGAGGTCCGCCCCCGGGCGGACGGCTGGCTGGCCACGGGCAGCGGCAGAGGCCATGGCAAAGGCATGTGCCAGCGGGGAGCCGAGCGACTCGCCCGCCAGGGGCGCTCATGGCAGGAGATCCTGCGGCACTACATGCCTTGGGCGCGCCCCGTACGGACGGCCGTGGCCCTCGCTGCCGCGGGTTGGCTCGGTTGTTCCGTGTCGCCAGCTGTGGCCCAGCCCATGCCGGAGAAGTTGGCCGTGTCGATCACGACCTATGCCCGAGCCGTCGCCCTGGGGCACTTCCTGGGGAACAGGCCGGCGGTGCCGGCGGACCTGGCACACCTGCCGCCCGGGGGCGTCTTCGTCACGTGGAGCAAGGCTGGCAGGACCCGCGCCTGCTGGGGGCGCCTCGAAGCGGACCAACCCGGCCTCGCAGCCCAGATTGCACAGGAAGCCGTCCGCTCCCTCGACCACGATCCCCGGACTCCTCCCTTGTCCAGCCTTGAGGTGCGCGCCCTCGACCTGCTGGTCTCCCTGCCCGATCGCCCGAGGCCGCTCCCTCGGCTCTCTTGGCTGATGCCCACCCGACAGGGCCTGTTGCTTGAGGCTGCGGGCCGCAAGGTGCTTGTCCTGCCCGGCGAGGCTGCATCACCTTCGGGCATGCTGCTGCGCTGCCGTGACAAGGCAGGGATCAGTCGACGGGTACCGGCGCGGTTGTGGTCCTTCACGACCCGGACGGCCTGGTCAGGGGGCAGGGGATGACGACCCGAGCGTGGGCCGCCTGCTGCCTGATGCTGCTGATGCTGGCCGCCATCATCTTTTCCGAGCGACCGGTAGGCCCCTTCGTTGCGCGCGTCCTCGATGACCATGGACATCCTCTCGCGGGTGCCACCGTCACCCTCGAGGGGCCGGTGCGCCGCGTGCTCAGGACGGGCGACGATGGCCGATGCCGTGGGGAAAGGCTGCCCGTCGGCAGCTATGACATCCACGTGGGCGGACGAGGTCGGGTGGGGCGCTGGGTATCCCCGCCGGCCGTCATCAGCGAGGACGGGACCTTCGTGCTGCCCGACGTCGCCCTCGAGCCGCGAGCGCCGGAGGTGGCCCTTGCCACGCCCCAGCAGGTCTTCGCGGCCGAGCACCCCGTCCTGCTCGCCGCGCGGGCCGTGGCCGTCTCGCGGCTCGACTTCGCCTTGAACCGCCTCGAAGGCAGCCGGCGCGTCCCCTTGGGCCAGTGGAGCCGACCCTTCGTCGAGCAGGCCGGGGATGCGGACGGCTGGGGCATCCGTTCCGTCAGGATTCCCGGGCTGCTGCCGTCCGGACGCTATGTCCTGACCCTGACGGCTCAAGCCTTGCCCGGCATGGCCCCTCCGCCGCGCCCCCTCGAAGATCGGCACGCCTTCATCGTCACCCGCCTCGCGTTGGTGGCCAAGCGTGACACCCATCAGTTGCTCGTGATGGCCACCGACATGGTCACGGGCCAACCCATGGCAGGCATCCAACTGCGTGCCGGCCCCGTGCGCGACGGTACCGGGCGCAGACGACCGGAAGCCCCCTTGAACCTCGGCGTGACGAATGCGGCAGGGCTGTGGCGCGGCCCGGTCCGGGGAACCGGCACCTTGGTCGTCACAGGCGGACTCGCTAACGAGCAGGCCGAGGCGATCGTCCCGGCCGCTTATGCCGAACCTGGCCAGCTGCGGGCCCTGACGTGGACCGATCGTCCTCTGTACCGACCTGGGCACGAGATTCACTGGAAGACCACGATCAGGGCACAAGCCGAACCCGACCGTCGCCACTGGGCGGTACCGGGCGGTCTTTCCCTGGTAGCGGCGCTCGAGTCACCTTCCGGCAGGAAGGTCGAGGTCAACCCTGTAACCCTCGATGACTGGGGGGCTGCCGATGGCACGCTGCGCCTGCCTGCCGAGGCCGAGCCCGGATACTGGCAGGTCCGTCTCGTTCGCCCCGAGCGCCCGGACGAGACCGTGGACAGCCAGATGGTGCGCGTCGCCGCCTACAGGAAGCCCGAGGCGCGGGTGGTCCTGACCCCGCCCGCAGCCCGTCAGGTCGGCCCCGGCCCCCTGGTCATGCAGTTGGAAGCCCGGGATATGACGGGGGGACTGCTGGCCGATGTGCCCTTTGCGTGGCGGGCCTGGAGCCAAGGCAAGGAGCCGCCTGTTGCGGACGACATGCCTGCTTGGTTTCAGGGCCTGAGTTCGGGCTGGGATCAGGGGATGTCCCGGGGCATGCTGCGGGGCGAGGGAGAGGGCCGGACGGATGAGGCGGGCAGGGCCATGCTCCGCCTGCCTGCGGACGGCCCCTTCGAAGACGAGACGTGGACCTTCGAGGCGGAGATCGTCGACCCCAGCAGGATGACGGCCAAGGGCACGGGCCACGTCGATCGGGTGCAAGGCGATGTCGCCATCGCCGTCCGGACGCCAGGCGTCCTCCGCGTGGGTCAGCCCTGGGCCGTGGACGTGGACCTGCTGTCGTGGGACAAGGCCGACACGGGGCAGGCGCGCGACGGGGAATTGGTCGTCGAGCGCGTGACCTGGGTGCGGCGCGGCACGGAGACGCGCGAGGTACGAAGCGTCGTCCAGAGCCTGCCCTTGTCCCTACAAGGCAGGACCGGCCTGCATCTTGATCTGCAGCCCCAGGAGCAGCCGGGTGATCTCGAGGTCCGGGTGACCCTGCGGGACGCGGCCGGTCGGACGATCCGGGCCTCGGGGTGGGCGTGGAGCGTGGGGGGGGACGCCCTTGGGAACACCCGTGCGGCTGACGGGCCCATCGAGGTTCGGCTGCGGGATCGGATGGTCCTGCCCGGGGCGACGACCTCGGTGCTGATTCGCCTGCCGGATGCCCGCCTCACGCCTCTCGTGACGGTCGAAGGCAGGGACATCCATGAGGTCCGCCGGCTGCCCGCAGGTCGTCTCGAGCACGAAGTCATCCTGGAAGCCCGGCCGGAATGGGCACCGGATGTTGCCGTCAAGGTCACGGGGGTCCTCGGGACGGTCGGCCGCGAGGACATGGCCTTTCTGAACCTGATGCCGCAAGGTGCGGGCCTCCGCCTTGACGTGATGCCGACGCGTGAGGATGTCCTGCCGGGTGCAGATGCCGAGGTCAGCGTCCGCTGCACGGATGAAGCGGGGAAGCCGACGATGGCCGACGTGGCCCTCGCCGTCGTGGACGAGGCCGTGCTCGACCTCGAGCCGGACAAGACGCCCGACCCGCGGCCGGTCTTCTTCGGCCCCCGCTGGGATGCGGTCCAGACCGCCCTCTCCTTTGCGGAGTCCTTCACGGCTGGCCCCCCCAAGGAGCTGTTGCCTCCGGAGACCCGCAGCCGCTTCGAGGATACGGCTGCCTGGTTGCCCAAGGTCCGCACCGACGCCAACGGTCAGGCACGGGTCCGGTTCAGGATGCCGGAGGACCTGACGACGTGGCGGTTGACGGCGCTGGGCATGACGCGTGCGGCCGCCGGCGGCGTCGGCCGCGCCCGAGTCCGGACACTGAAACCCCTCGTGGCCCGCCTTGGCCTGCCGGCGTTCCTTGTCTCGGGTGACAAGATCGAGGTGCTTGGCAGCCTGTTCGAAACGCGTGGCCAGCCGGGCACGGTGACGCCCTGGTGGCAGGGCAATGGCCTCCGGGTCTCGGGAGGCGCAAGATTGCCCCTTGCGCTGAGAGAGGGTAAGCCCGCGCTCGTGCCTCTGGCCCTCGAAGCCACCGCATCCGGTCCCGCCGAGGTGGCCTTCGGGGGGCGGGGTAATGGTCTCGCGGATGGCCTGCGCAGGCCGTTGCCCGTCCTCGACGCACTCCCGATCGCGATGCGCGTGCAGAAGACCCGACTGGCCCCGGACAAGCCGTGGCAGTGGCACCCGACTACACCTGGCGAGCGCCTCGAAGCCATTGCCGTCGGCATGCCGCAGACGAGGCCGTGGCTGAATCTTGCCGCGACGGCACTGGCGAGGGAACCTTATGCGTGTGGCGAGCAACTCTCGGGGGCCCTCTACGGGCGCCTGCTGACAGGCGACAAGAACGGTGCACGGGACCTGCTGGCGTTGCTGACCGCGCGTCAGCACCCGGACGGTGGTTGGGGCTGGTTCCCTGATGATGAGAGCGATCCCGAAGTCACGGCTCTGGTTCTGGGCGCGATGGCCGACGCCCAGGCCTCGGGCTTGCCCGTCGACGGGGCAGTCGTTCGGACGGGCTGCAACTGGCTTGCGACATCAGGGCGCGGCCAAGGACCGCTCTGGCAGGTTCGAGGCCGACTGGTCCGGGGCGCGGGTCCGGACGGACGGGCCCTCGTCGCGGCAACGCTCGGACGCTGGGGGCTAACCCTCCCCGGATGGCGCCCCGGAGAGCCAGGCCTCTCGGCCGAGGGCCGGGCACGGACGCTGCTGGCGCTGCCTGCCGGTGGACGGAGCGCGCAGGTCTTGCTGGGCGAACTTGCACGAGGCGTCCAGCGGACGGGAGACCAGGCTTGGTGGAGAAGCGGGATGGTCGAGGGACTCGGTGCCTCGCTGCCCGTCGTGACCACGGCCAGAGTGCTGCAGGCGCTGCGGCGTCATGCTCCCGACCATCCTCTGGTGGAGGCGGCCCGGTATGCCCTGTGGTCCGAGGCGGCGGCCAGCGAACGACCGGGCTGGCCGACCACGCTCGAGACAGCCGAAGCCTTGCGGGCCTTGCAGGACGCGTCCCCCGAAGAAGAGGAAGCGCCAGCCAGCATCGGCCTCCGTCGCGACGGTGACCGAGTAGGCGTGACACCCACCATGCTGACCTCGTCCCGCTTCACACCCGTTGAAGCGCCGCCCGGCCGCGGCGTCACGCTGATCGCCAGCGGATCCAGGCCTGTCCTCGCAAGGCTGCGCATCGCCAGCATCGCCGCCGGGGGCTACCGCCAGACCGATGCACCTCGCCTGTCCCGTCGCGTCGTCGCCGTGCCCGAGCAACTGGTCAAGGCGCTCTTCGGAGGCATCACCGGACACCTATATGATGCGCCCGAGGCCCGCCCGGACCACGACGCGTGGGGCCGGCTGGCGGCAGCGGAGCGCATCCGGCTGCGGGTACCCATGGCTTCCGAGGTGACGGTGGAAACCGGCCACGACCTGCGCCACGTGGTCCTCGAGGAACCCTTGCCGAGCGGGGCCGAGGTCTGGCACGAAGCCGATGGCTCCGTCTGGTCCGGCACTCAGATCCTGGACGATCGGGTCGTCGTCATGATTCAGGACTTGCCGGCAGGAAGGCATGTCTTCCGATTCTACTGGCGCGCTCTGCTGCCGGGACGTCTGGTTCATCGGGGCAGCAGCATCCGCCCCTTCTATGCACGGGGCGGCGCTGCCTCCCTGGGGCCGGAGACGCGCGAGGTCGTGCCATGACCCATCACCTGGTGCCATCGGCTTCGTGGTGGGCAATCGCGCTCGCGGTCGGTCTGGGCTCGTGGGTCCTGCGTCCCTACCCGGATACGGTGGGTGAAGCCATGACGCCCATCACGGACCGAGGCCCGGCGGAACGGGCCAACCTCGCGAGGGGCATTGCGTACCTGGCAGGTGCCACCATCGCACCGGACCGGCCTTGGTCACTCTCGACATGCCTTGGCAGCAGGACCCGCGGGCACGGCTACATGCCGGCACCCTCGCGGCTGGGCGACGCGCGCGTCGCCACGCTCGGGGGGGGGCTTTGCCAGTTGGCATCCACCCTTCACCTCGCTGCCCTGCGGGCAGGCCTCGAGCCCCTGGCTCGCAAGGGTCATCGGCAACCCGCGGCCTCGATGCCGGCCGGCCTCGACGTGGCGCTTTGGGATGGCGGCCAGGACTTGGTGCTGGCCAACCGCGGAAACAGGCCCATCCGCATCGAGGCACGGCTTTCGGAGCACGGCCTGAGCATCTCACTCAGGGGCTGGCACGACGGACGTGGTCATCAGTGGTCGTTGGCCACGCGGGACGATGGTCAGGGACTCAGGACATCAGGATTCCGCAGGACGTGGCTGCCCGATGACACCGTCGCCGGGACGTTGCGCTGGTCAGACGTCTACGATACCCGCTGAGCGGGATTCAGGCGGGCACGTAGACGCCAAGGACGTGGCGATTGCCGGGAGGGAAACTGCCCGCACCGCCATAACCCATCTCGCCATCGTTGATGAAGCGACCACCCCCCAATGAGACGGCGATGTCGCCGGCCGTGGGGTGGCTGGTGCCGGGCGTACCGGGACCCACGACCACGATGGCGCCACGCGGCGCGTCGTAGGGATTGGTCACCTCCAGCTTGCGCAGACCCAACCGCTCCAGATTGCCGGGGACATTGGCGTATTCGGCAAAGTTCCGGGCGTAGGCCGAGTGACTGTCCGGCACGCCGGTGGCGGGCATCTTGCCGAAGCCCGACCGCTCGATCAGCTTGTAGACGGCCTCATAGCAACGACCACGCGGGCGCTTGCCTCCGTTGGTCTGCTCGGCAAGGTTCGCGATGGCTTCCATCTGCCGGGCGGCATCACCGCTGACAGGGCCGACGGCCGCAGCCGTAGCGGCCTTGACCTCTTCGGGCGACTGTCCCGGTGCCCAGCCCTTGCCCGCAACCCAACCTGCCGGAGCGGCACGCAAGGCCGGATTGGCCGCGACCACCTCACGAGCCGGAGCCGGCTGCACGCCCATTTCGGCAAAGAACCTCAGGCGCTGGGGCTCAGGCATCAGGTTCACCTGCTCCCAACTGACGGTCTTGCCGTTGTCCGCCCAAACCAACCGCCCTTGGTCGTCCTTCCGCCAAAGCTCACCGTCGACGGCCTTGTGGCCGAAGTTGAACTCGGACGCGTGGGGGTTTTGCCAATCACCCCAAGTCTGGCCGGCATCTACCCCACCTTGTGCCGTCAAGGCCTTGAGGGTCTCGAGGGCAGGTGCAGGGGCCGGGCCGACAGGGGGCTGTGGCAGCGATGCCGATGGCGCGAGGCCTCCGGCGCGCGCGCGCCCGACCTGCAACTGGTCCGTACCGGCACGGGCCACAGACGGGACGGCAGCCGGCACTTCTGCAGCGCCCGGCCGGTTCACCAGTGGCGCCGTCCGAGGCCGAGCGGGTCCCACGCGCATGTCTGCACCCTCCTATCCAAGTCTGGCCAAGTTAGCTATCCCCTCGGCTGGAAGACACTTGTTTAAGCCCGCTGTAAATCTTCTCGTTAGTGCTACGTTTGCCGCCCTCGGCAGCATCCGAATGCGATGTATGGCCAGCTCGCAGTGCGTTAGACACGTGACTGATGCGGGAATGTCATGATTAGTATTTTAGAGGATGATTGCCGTGCGTGACTCAGTCGGTGGTGGAATGAGCTTGAAACCCGCCATTCCCAGACCTCTCCGGCCGGGCGACCTGTCTGATTCGCGACGAGCAGGTGGAGTGACTACTTCGCCCGGCGAGCCGGGGCGGGAGGGGTCTGCTCTAGACAATTTTAACAGGATGGACATCAACAAGGACGGGGTTCTGTCCGGCACCGAGTTGAAGGGCGTAAAACGCGGCGGGCTTAACGACCCCCGTTTTACCGACGGTAAGATTACCAAGGACGAATATTTGTCGTCGAATTCCCGGTCACGGCGGGCGGGTTCGCCTACGGGTCCAGGCAGTGGACCGGTCCGGCATCCGGGTCTAGGGTCTGGACTGGCACTGGATCAGGGCAAACTGGGGGAGGTCTTTTTCAACCATCTTGACAAGAATGCGGACGGCGTCCTGTCCGGCAACGAGATCCGACCGCGGCACAAAGCCAAGGATGCCGATGGCGATGGCCAACTTACGCTGGACGAGTATAGGTCGCCGACGGCAGTTCCGGCGCTATTCCGCGTTCCGGATGAGGGCAAGGAGCGGTTGGATTTTAATTTGCTCGACAAAAATCAGGATGGCGTCCTGTCCGGCAATGAGATCCGGCCGCGGGACAAAGCCAAAGATGCCGATGGCGATGGCCAACTTACGCTAGACGAGTTTAAGCTGGCGGCCCCTGCCTCGACGGGCGACCCGCCCCGCGTCGCCACGCTTGGGATAGGCCATCGGCGATTTGGATAACGGGGCTCGCCCGCCCTGCCCGTCCTCGAAGAGGCGTCGTGCGGTGGTAGCTGTTGGATGGCGGTAGACCAAGGCGGTCCGACTGGTTCAGGCCCGGTTCCTCGCGGAACCGGGCCTGAACCATTCGCATGCCGCCGTCCGGGCTTCAGGCCGTCACTGTCGTCAGGCCCATCTTGGCCCGAAGGTTCTCGTCGAGCTTGGCGAGGAAGGCTTGGGTCGTCAACCAAGGCTGGTCCTTGCTGACCAAGATTGCGAGGTCCTTGGTCATATGGCCCGACTCGACCGTCTCCACGCAAACCTGCTCGAGGGTCGTCGCGAACTTCTCGAGTTCGGGGTTACCGTCGAACTTGGCGCGATAGTAGAGGCCACGGGTCCACGCATAGATGGAAGCGATGGGGTTGGTCGAGGTCTCCCGGCCCTTCTGATGCTCGCGATAGTGTCGGGTGACGGTGCCGTGGGCCGCCTCGGCCTCGACGGTCTTGCCGTCGGGACTCATCAGCACCGAAGTCATCAGGCCCAGCGACCCGAAGCCCTGAGCCACGGTGTCAGACTGGACGTCTCCGTCATAGTTCTTGCAAGCCCACACGAAGGCACCGTTCCACTTGAGCGCCGCCGCCACCATGTCGTCGATCAGGCGATGCTCGTAGGTGATGCCAAGAGCCTCGAAGCGACCCTTGAACTCGGTCTCGTAGATTTCCTGGAAGAGATCCTTGAAACGGCCGTCGTACGCCTTGAGGATGGTGTTCTTGGTCGAGAGATACACCGGCCACTTCTTTTCGAGCCCGTAGTTGAGGCAGGCACGCGCGAAGCCCTTGATGGAGTCATCGAGGTTGTACATGCCGAGCGTGACGCCCGACCCCTTGAAGGTGAAGACTTCCTTCTCGATGACCTGACCGTCGGCACCCTCGAAGCGCATCGTCAGCTTGCCCGCCCCCGGAATGCGGAAGTCGGTGGCCCGATACTGGTCCCCGAAGGCGTGACGGCCAATGACGATGGGCTCGGTCCAGCCGGGTACCAGGCGCGGCACGTTGCGGCAGATGATGGGCTCGCGGAAGACCGTGCCGTCGAGTATGTTGCGGATCGTGCCGTTGGGGGACTTCCACATCTGCTTCAGGCCGAACTCGGTCACGCGGGCCTCGTCCGGAGTGATGGTCGCGCACTTGACGCCCACGCCGTACTGCTTGATGGCGTTGGCTGCGTCGATGGTGACCTGATCGTCCGTCGCATCCCGATGCTCGATGCCCAAGTCGAAATACTTCAGGTCGATGTCGAGGTACGGAAGAATCAGTCGGTCCTTGATGAACTGCCAGATGATGCGGGTCATCTCGTCGCCATCGAGTTCGACGACCGGATTCTGGACCTTGATCTTGGCCATGGCACGCTCCTTCGCGAGGCTTGGGTGCGGCATGTTAGCACGGCCCGGCACCGTCAGCGGATGATACGGCCCTCGGGGACAGTCCGACGTGCCCACGCCCGAACCAGCGGGAAGACGATGCCCGCCAGCAGCAGGGCGGGGACCGGGGCCAGCAGCGCCAGCAACCGCGCGAGGAGCTGGGGTGCATAAATCCAGGGGGTCAAGATGCCCGGAAAGGCGACATGCCAGGCGTCTGGACCCTCGCCGCCCGTCGTGATGACCAGCAGAACGCCCATGACGAGCATCGTCGTGGCCGCGATGGAGCCTGCAATGAGCCGCAGGATGCCCAGAGACATCCGCGCCAGCCGCTCACCCAGCGGCGGGGTCCCTGCCGAATCGCCCTCGTCATAATCCACGATGACGGATTCCTTTCCCTCGCCTTCAACGGGTCCACGAATGTCCTGTCCGCAACATGCCCGGGGCCCCGAGGCTGAACCCTGACACGGCGCGAATCCCGCCGGGGCTTGGTAATGCCTGGGCAGCAGGACCTGACGGCCTCACCGGGTGGAGCACCCCTCAAGCCATCGACGGGCTGCCCACGGGCCAAGCCGGACGAGCAGTGCGCCCTGGTTCAGCAGCGACGGAACGGGTGCAAGGCGCAGGAATCGGCCTGCCTCCCGACCGTGGGTGATGGCCACTGCCTCGGCAAAAAGCAGCAGAATCGTCGGCATGACCGCGAGGGCCAAGGGCAGGACCGTCATCAGGCCAGCGCGGGTCTTTCGCGTCACGGCTAGGAACATCGCCGCAAATGCAGGGGCGTAGACCCAGATCGCCCCGGGCCCCGGAAACAAGTCACGCCAGGAATCCAAGCCATTTATGAAATAGAGGCCAATTGCCGGGAAAGCCATCGAGCCAAAGGCCAATCCCATGGCGAGGAGCTTTAGGCGTGGAAGGGGGTGCTGTCCCGAGGATGATGCCGGGAAGCCCGCCCCCGGGCCACACCTTGATTGGCGCTTCGCCGTCAGGCGCGGCACGTTCCGTGAATGCTTCGCCTTGGGGTTCGGGCATCGGGCCTGTCTGCACGTGGACTACGCGCCAGAAACGCTCAAGACCGGGTCAGTCTTGCTAGACTGAAAGCATCATGCCAGACCCGGAAGCGCCTTACACGGACGTCCTGAACCGCCTGCCCAAGGTTGCCGTCGGCCTCGGCCTCGTCGCCGTATTCGGCATCGTCGGCTTCATGGGTTCGGATATCACGACCAGCATCCCGGTCGGTAACGTGGGTGTCGTGACGGACACCCTGACGGGCAAGGTCGCGGATCGGCCGCTGGGGGCCGGCTTGCACTTCGTGGGCTTCTTCAAGAAAGTTTATGAATTCCCGTCGGGCATCGTCGACAGCATCAACCTCGATGACTTCCGGGTCAACACCTCCGAAGGCCAGGAAATCACCGTCGACGTCCGTGTCCAGTACAAGCCGCAGCTCAGCGAGGACAACGGCGCCGCCGTCGAGTTGTTCCAGCGGTATCGAAAGCCCTTCGAGGGCGCGCATGGCCTGGTCGAGACGCGGTGGATACCCGTGATCCAGCAAGCAGCCGGCTACGCGTTCTCGCAGTCGCGGGTGATCGACGTCTACCAGAGCCGCGGTGCCCGCGCGGCAGCCTTGATGCGGCGCGTCCTGCAGGACGGGCTCAAGGACAAGGATGTCCAGATCGAGGGCATCGGCGACGATCACGTCGTGGTAGAGACGGTCGCGATCAGCAACATCGTGCTTCCCACGGCCATAAAGACGGCCGTCGAGCGCAAGGCCCAGATCGAGCAGGATACGCTCACGGCGCGCCAGAATCTGGAAAAGGCCCGAATGGAGGCCGAGCGCGTCAAGATCGAAGCGCAGGCCGAGGCCGATGCCAAGGTCATCCGGGCCAAGGGCGAAGCTGCGGCGCGCGCTGCACTTGGCATCAACCCCGAGCAGTATGTCCGCCTCGAGGTGACGAAGGAGATGGCCGCCGCGATCAAGGATGGCAAGAACCTGATGGTGCTGCCCTCCAACGCGATTCTGGACGCCCGGACCCTCGCGGCGCTTCGCGACGGGGGCCGGTGACCCCGCGGGAAGCCGACTTGTCGGTAGCAGCAAGGTCGGGCGCCTCAGGCCTGCTGCTGCACGGGGACAACCGCCAAGGCCTTGCAAGGCTGGCCCCGACGCACAAGGGCCGGGTGCGGCTGTGCTATCTCGACCCGCCCTACAACACCCGAAGGGCGATGGAGCATTACGACGACAGCCGGGATCACGAAGCGTGGCTGGCGATGATGCGGGAGCTTCTGGGAAGCGTGCGCCCCCTGTTGGCACCGGACGGCGTCGTCGTTGCCCAGACGGACCGCCACGAATCGGCCTACCTCAAGGTCCTGCTCGACGAGATGCTCGGCCGCGATGCCTACGTCACGACCATTGCCGTCCGGATGTCGGCCACGTCGGGCTACAAGCTGGAACACGCCACGCGGACCTTGGTCAAGAACGCCGAATTCATCCACATCCACGCAGCCAACCTGAACCTGAACGAGGCGGCCTACGAACCCCTCGAGGATCTGGACCCCCACTATGCCTGCCTGCTGACGCCGGACGGCAGCCGCTTCGGCCGCCTCATCGCCGATCCCGAGGTACGCACGATGCTCGAGGATGCGGGCCTTCCCGCGCGTAACGCCTCGCTCGTCAGGCTCTACGGCACCAGCATCGCGTTCCGGTCGTGGGTGCTCGGGCACGCGAACCGAATCTGCCGCTCGCACACCGCGCCCGCAAAGGCACAGGCCGCTTTCCTGGATGGAAGGCTGTTGGCGGACGAGCCCGGCGACTCACCCGTCGTCATGCCCTTTCCGCCGGGACGCCAAGACTACATAATCCGACGCACGGCGAGCGGTATCGACCAGTTGATCCCGCTGTCTCTCAAGGTCCGCCCCGTCGAGGTGCCCGGCAGCTGCGACAGGCTGACCCTGACCAACCTGCTGGGAGATTGGTGGGATGGCTTTCATCTGGACATGGGCAATGTGCGGCTGGAAGGTGGTGTTCCTTTCGCCAAGGGCAAGAAGCCCGAACGCCTGATGCGCCGGCTCATCCGGATGTTCACGCGCCCCGGCGACATGGTGCTTGATCCATTTGCCGGCTCCGGTACGACGGCAGCCGTCGCCCACAAGATGGGCAGGCAGTGGGTGGCCATCGAATCCGGTCCCCAAGCCCTTTCCCATGTCGTGCCGCGGCTGAATGCCGTCGTCTCGGGGCAGGACCAGACCGGCATCAGCCGAGCCGAAGACTGGCGAGGGGGTGGCAGCTACGTCCTCGAGCATTTGGCCTGAACCGGGACCAATACGCCACTATCAGGGTGCACCCGGTTCCTATCACCAAGGGCCACAGCCACCTGAGGTGGGCAGAAGCGTGACGTAGGGAGACTTCTGAAACATACCCGAGGCCTTTCGCTTCCGACCCGAGCAGCCGAGGCCCGAGCTTCACGGCAGTTTCAAGATACCTTAACCCTGCCCCCGCTGATTCGGACGATAAGTCACCCGTATCCACAAGCGCACAGGTACCCATTTGCCTACCCCTGTTCGGCCGCATCGGCTTCAGGCTCCACGACAGGTCATCGGGAGCCGCATCGCCTCCGGGCAACCTGATGCCCGGGTTGCCGGCGACCGCCTGGTGCTGACAGGGGCCGCAGGAAGCCGAGATGCGACCGCAGATGCGCTCGACCTGGCGCGCGGCATCGCCTTCTCCGGCGCCAGCCCGGCCTTGCGCGACGTCCGTGTGCGCGGCATCCTCGCCGCTGCCTTGGCCCGTGCGCGCCACACGACCGAAGCCCTCGACATCGCGCGAGGCGGGGCCTTCCTGATCTCGAGCATGAAGGATCGACAGCCTGTCTTGTCCGAAGCCATCAGGCGAGCCATCGAACTTGGTGCCAGCCGCCGCGACCTGGAGCATACGCTCAAGGTCATCGCGATGTACGTGTCGGCCCCAGCCGACCGCGATGCGTTGGTCGACAAGGCTCTGGAACGTGAATGGCCATCTGGTGCGGGGCGGGATGTCCCCCCTGTGCCGACCTTGTGGGGGCTACCCCCCACCCGTTGACGCTACGACGTCGGTCAGCTATTTCGCGGACAGCGGGAGGACCGACTCGATTCCTGACGGCCCTGGGCGCGTGGTGGACGCAGCGTTTGGCGGGGCGGTAACGCGGTTCCGCTGGCGATAAACGCTCGCGCGGTCACGAGGGTAACATGAGGAGCATGATGCCCCGAATGATCACCCGTCGTCTCGGCGCGACGCTGATGGCAGCCGCACTGGCCCTCCTGACAGGCTGCCAAGGGGCGGCGCTTCAGACGCTTGGAGGGAACGCACCGGCGCTGTCCGCCGAGGCCACGGACCGTGCCCTCGTCGGACGCGTCGTCGACACCGAAGGCAAGCCGAGGTCCGGAGTCGTCGTCACCGCCTGACTCAACAATACCTCGGCGCTCAATAACACCAGCGCCTTGAACAACACGAGCGCGATGAACAACACGGCGGCGCGTCGTGTCCTCACCAAGGGGCCCAGTGCCACCACGGGTAGTGACGGCCAGTTCGTATGCAGGCTGGTCAACGAAGGCACCTAGTCGGATACGCAGAAGGCGTGGCTCGGCAATGTCCAGTACGCCGGGGAATCCCGCCAGGTCGGCAACATGGCGCTCAAGGCAACAGGCACGCTGACAGGACGGGTTGCAGCACCAGAACAGCCGACCGTAACGGATTTCGAGGGCGTGGAGGTCTTCATCCCGGGCTCGTCCTATGCGGCTCGGGCCGACCGAGCAGGAAACTGGACGATGAGCGCGGTGCCCGAGGGGCGTTTCGATCTGGTCGCCATCAAGGAGGGGCTGGGACGGGCCGCGACAAGCGACATCGCCGTCGTGTCGGGTGAAACGACCCGGGCGGGCGCGCTCGGCCTGTCGCTCAACTTGCCCGTCATCTCCGGCCTGTCGGCGGCGAATGGGGCCCGTGAGACGGAGGTCGTCATCAGCGGCGCCCATTTCGGTGCCTCGACCGGGGCAACGGTCCAGGTCACCTTGAACGACGGACTGGTCCCGCGCGTACGACGCATCTCCAACTCCGAGATTCGGTTCACGGTGCCTGACGATGGCCGAAGCGGGGCCGTCGTCGTCTATGTCGCCGGCCTTGTCAGCAACAGTTGGCCCTTCACGGTCATGGACAGGCTGACGCTTGGCCGGGAATGGGCGACCGTCGTCCCCGGCAGGCCGCGTCAATTGCGAGCGTGGGCGTGGGACACGGAGGGCCTTCGCATCGATCGGCCGCACGTCACGTGGACCCTGTCCGGTTCGGCAGCCCGAGTAGAGGACGGCCTCATTGCGGGGCAGTCGACAGGAACAGGTTCACTGGCCGTCCAATCCGGCCAGCTTGTCGCGACGTGTTCCATCGCGGTGGAACCGCAATTGGGCTGGTTCAGGACCCTGACGAAAGAGGGTGGCCTGTCTTATCGAGGTGCGCTGCTCCGCCCCTATCTTCTGGATGCGTTGGCGCCCGAGGGTCACATGTACGGGCCAACCACCCTCGTCATGCTGCCGTCTGGGGACCTCGCCATCGCCGACTCCGGCAACGGCCTCTTGCGTACCCTTGCGCCAGACGGATTTCTCTCCACCTTCTCGGGGCTCGCCACGAACCCTTGGAGCGCACCCGGGGCGCATCTCTCCCCGACTTACGGGTCGGCGTGAAGCTCGTTCTACGCACGGCCCCGCATCCTTGGGCCGGGGCCAGAGGGCAAGGTCATCGCCGTCGACTTTGATGGTTTCTCGGCGGGCACGATCCGTATCGTCTCCTTGGACGGCTCAACGACTGAAGTATCTCTCGGTCAACGATCGTATGAATCCACGTATGCCAACGGGCCTGCAGACCAGGCGACGTGGGGCAAGATTCAGGCGGCGGCAACCTTGCCAGATGGCAGCATGCTCATCGCCGACTACTCTTATGGCTGCTTGCGCAAGGTCACGTGGCCTGGTCTGGTCACATCGACGTTCGCCGGCATCAGTCCCGAGGCGACGCCGGACGAGCAACCCTCGAGCCGGGATAGACGGGGAACAGAGGCACGCTTTGCAGCGATCGCAGCCATGACCATGGGTCCGGATGGTATTCTCTATGTCGCCGAGGGCGGAAGCTACTCCGAGGCGGACGCAGGGGCCGGTTTCCGCATTCGCAAGGTGGCGCCCGATGGCAACGTGACGACCCTTGCCGGCGGAACCAGGGGCTTCGCCGACGGCAAGGGCGCGTCCGCCTTGTTCGGTGACCTCGCAGGGATTGCGGTCGACCGCCACGGCCACGTCTTTGTCTCCGACAGCGAGAACGATGCCATCCGCGAAATCGCCCCGGATGGCATCGTGCGTACCCTGACGGGCAGCACACAGGAGATTCGTTTCCCTGCCGATGGCAAGGGCCATGCGGCGCGCATACGCTTTCCGGGCACCATGGCCTTCAACGACGAGGGGGATCTCTTCGTCCTGCAGGATTACGACGGCACGCTGCGGAAGATGGAATAAGACGAGTTCCCGTCGTCAGGCCGCCCGCGCGAGCTTCAGGCCTTGCGTCTGGCCCGCGTGGTCTCGGGTTGCGGCGCCGAAGGCAGTTCGAGCGCACTGCGCCTGACGGTGTTGTAAGAACGCAGCTCCGCACCCTTCGCGTCGTCACGACTGACGGGGGCGCCCTTACCTTGGGGCGAACGGTCCGCTGACTTCTTGTCCTTGCCCTTCGATGGCTCGGGCTGCACAGCAGGCTTGGGCTGTGCCACCAGACGTGCCCCCTGGGGGGCCAGACTTCCCGTACCGGGTCCATTGACTTGCATGACGGTCACCTCTTGATCCGGGCATATCCGCATCTGACGCCGGCACCACAGGGCGGTGATCGGCCAAGCCCGCGTCTCAGTCCGCAGCCCGCGGGTACTGCGCCCGCCAATCGCGGACCAAGGCGTGGCGATCCGCCGCCGTGTAGGTCCGGCCACCGAAATGGACCTCGAAACGACCCAGAGGAATCTCGATGTTGCGTGCGGCAACCAGGACCTCGTCATCGTCGGCGCCCAGCGACAGCAGGTAGCTGCCATCGACCCATTTGTCGGCCAGCGTCTTTTCCATGGGGATGTCCGCGCGATAAACTACGGAGGGATCGGTGCCACGGGCGAATTTTCGGGCCACATCGGGATCCGTCGACCAGGAGGCAACCGTATGGTGCCTGATCTTGAGCGACTGTTGCCCCGGCGTCTCGAGTGCCCGGATCACGTCTTCGACGGGACCTACGCCACGGACACCCCGATGCAGCCTGAAAACATCAGGAGTTTCGATGCCTGTCCTGCGCGCCAGTCTCTCCCACCGCGTGCGGCGTGTCGCCATGAGTTCGCCGACCGAGGCCTCGGCCGTACCAGGACGCACGACGCCCCGGGCGTCGAGCAAGCGCTCGTAAGCGTTGCGGATCGTCATCTGGCCCTTACCGCCCAGAACCCACTCCTGCAGCATCTTGCCCGAACGAGCCTGGAGATCGTCTGAACGATACAAGGACCTGTGGAAGGCTTCGCGCTTCATGGCGACCTTGCCGGAGCTCAGGCCGGACAGGGGCGTAAGCCGCCCCTCCAGACGGGTCAGGTCGGCGGCATCGAGCAGCCGCACGGCCTTCCGGGCCGGTTTGGCGCCACGGGCTGCCTTGAACAGCCTGCTCCACGATCCGATCATGAGCTTCCCCCTGCTCGATTATGCCCCACGGATGGTTCGAGCTTGCGGGAAAGTAGGCTGGCGGCAGCGTGCGCCATGACGGATGGGCCGGCAGCAGCCCCTTCCCCTCGGACTCCAGTTTTGCTAGTGTTAAGAAGATAGAAACCTAGCGTTAAATATCGAGCAGGTTGTCCTTGTCCTTCCGCCTCGCCCTCACGCGCTTCTTGCCCCTGATTCTGATGGTGATCTCGGGCTGCGGGGCTGCCGCCATCGCCGCGGCACCCGTCGGAACCGCTCCAGGCGTTGTCGTCCGGGCAGCCGGTGCGGCGCCCCGGGTGTTCGTGCTGAAGGCCAGGGGGGTTTGCGACGGCTGTGCCGAAGGCGTCTCGAAGATGCTCTTCGCCAAGGGCATTTCGAGCCAGATCCTGGGCACGGAGGATCTCAAGCGCCACGTCGGCGCCAACGACTTGCTGGTCATCGGCGGCAGCGAGCCCGACATCTACGGCGAATACACGGTCAAGCAGGAGTTGGTGAAAGCTGGCGCCTTCCAATGGCTCAAGGACCACATCCGGAAGGGGGGCCGCTATATCGGCATCTGCTCGGGCGCCTACCTGACGGAAGCGTGGATCAACCAGCAGGAAGGCATCAAGGGCCTCGACATCTTCCCCGGCAAGGTCGACAACTATGTCCTCGGCACGAAGTCCAAGTACGTCAGGACGCGCTGGGTCGGAGAAAGGGCCGCCCGATGGACCTACTTCCAGGATGGTCCGGCCTTCTATCCCGCGCCGGGCGCCCCCATCGAGGTGTTGGCACGCTTCACGCACGATGACACGGTTGCAGCCGCCGTATTCACCTACGGCACGGGCAAGGTGGGAGTCATCTCGCCGCATCCCGAGGCAGACCGTTCCTGGGGCGATATTCACGGTATCCGCGATCCGGACGGCGTCGACTACGACCTTGGGGTGTCGGTGTTCCGCAGGGTGCTCGAGTAGTTTCCGAAGAAGCTCAGGGCATGACCTTGCCCTCGATGGCCTCACCGTCCGGGTCAGGTCAATTCCCAGCTCGCGGTGCAACTTTCGTGGTCCTTCCTTTGGGATGAATGTTCGGCATAGCTCGGCAGCGGGATCGTGCATCAAGACACGCAAAACCGGGCACCATGGCTCCATGCAGCGAATGGCATGGGGAGGATTGCGCCTGCTGGCTTTCGTGGCGTGCACGGCCGCGCCGGTGCATGCCCAGAATCTCGAGGTGCCCCTCGCTCTTGGCGCGGGACCAGCTTGGGTCACGCTCGGCACCTCGGGAACTCAAGGCGGTTCCCTGGCAGGACCCTACACCGCAATCCGGGTCGAGGCGGCGGCCGTCCTCGACCGGGCCTTTCTGGAACGCAATGTCAGGCACGTACCACCCGGCTACAGACGGTTAATCAGGAACACCGACGAGATTCGGCTCGGCAGCCTGTATGTCCCGAGGACCCTCATCCTTTCGCGCGCGACCGGCACATCACTGGTCGGTGCGACGTGGGATCTGGTGGGCATGCGCCAGCCCATCATCACGGACGGCCCGGTCAAGCTGGATCTGACCGGGCGGCTGGTGCTCGCGGCAGCGCGGCTGGACCAATCGGGGGGCCCAGGGGTTGCGGGGTCCCGCGCAACGACCTTCATCAGGCCGGGCGTTGCCGTTGGCCTGGGGGTAGCGATTGCCCTGGCCCCGGGCCTGAACCTGAGGTTCGGGATGGACGAGGCTGCCTACGTGCCGCAAGCCGTGGGCGGCGGCCTGCTGGAGATGTCAGGCCCCGACGGCTCGCTTTGGCGGATGGGCTCGCCGTGGGCGATGGTCGAGTTCAGGGTACCGTACAACGCCGCTGTTCCTTGATGGAACGGGGCGACTTCTTCCGGCGCTCCTTGTTTCGACCCTGCGTCAGGGTACGACCGTGGCCTTCACGACCTTGCCGCCGGGTCCGTAAAAGCTCACGGACGTCACGACACCCTCCTGCATGGTCACGGCCTGAACCTTGTAGGTGGCACCGTTGTGCGCGACATGGCCACCCACGAGTGAAAGCGGCCCCTGAAAGCCCGAGGCCTGCAGGGTCAGCGCCTTGGCCGACGAGGCGAGGAAGGAGACGGCCTGCCCTCCGGTGTAGGTGTAGCCATTCGAGGTGGCCATCGAAGCATTGACCTGACCTGCGCCGAGTACGCCGCTAGTCTTGCCCGTGCTGGCCGACATGGCCTCTTGCCCACGGCGACTCAGGTCACCCGATACCGAGACGCCAGCCCGGGCCTTGCTGCCTGCAGCGGGGCCACCCAACTTGGCGAGGGACTGTTTGTGGACCAAGACAGCCACCGAGTACGTCGCGGTGAGCTTGTCAACCACGACCGGCGGGTCCTCGCCGGCAGACAGTAGCGTCTCACCCGTCTGCGGCACCCAAGGCGTGAACTCGGTCGACTGTTCGCTCGTCACGCTGATATCCACCAACTGGCTGTCAATCGCACCGGACGGGCACAGCACCATCTGGTCCCATTCGGTGACCTGGTACGTCCGTTCCAACAGCTTCTGTTGCCGGGATTGCCATTTGGACACCGCCCACATCTCGAAGGGCTGGATGGTCGTCGTGCGTGTCGACTTGCCCCAGACCTGAAGGGCGTAGTGATTCAAGTAATGGCCTTCCACCTTCTTGATGTACGAGAAGGAGAGCATCTGGTCGGGCAGCGCCAACGTCTGGACTTGCAACGCCTTGTTGCGGCGTTCTTCATGGGTGCTGGGCGCCGTGTTCTCCGTGGTCGCGCTCAGGACCGTCTCCTGGGCAAGGGTGCTCTTGGTGAAATTGGGCAGGTCCTGGTCGGGGTCGCAATCCGAGCCCGAGTCATTCACAGATGCGGAGGGTTTGGCCGGGCCAGCGGGAACGCCCGGATCCAAGACAACGGGACCATCCGGCACGGTCGTAGACTGATTCTCCGTACCATCGGCCACCCACCTGCCCGCTACGGCAGCGGGTGCGGGCAGCAGAGCCCCAACGAATGACGACAGGGCAACGAGCGATACGACTCTTGGCATCGACCTACTCCTTGACTGACCGCGTGTAGCGGAGGCCCTGCCCGATGGGCTCGCCATCAATGAGACGACCTTGCCACGGATAGATCACCGTAGCCCGAGCGGTCCGGATGGTGGTCCGCCCGTAGAGGTGCCGACCCTCGTCCTCGAACCGGACCTCGGTTACCATCGAGCCCTCGGGCACCGGCGTGGTCCAGCGGAATGAGCCAGGGCCTGTTACCCGCCCCTCGAGCGGAACAGCCACCATGATGTCCGGGTTATCGGACGCATCTGGCCCGAAGGTCGGGAAACTGCGTCCCACGATGACGCCGGCGTCGTCCTTGAGCTTGAAGTAGCCACCCACGTTGTCCTCATCCCGGGTGCCGACCCAAACGTAGATGCCTTCTGCCGGCCGCGACTTGCCATACGAAATCCAGTCCCACGAGGCCCCTATCGCAGGCCCATTACCGTCCCGGACGAAGCCTTGGGTGGCGTGGGCGTTGCCGAACCTGTCCCTTTCGGCACGGACGGTGAGGGACGTGATGCCATGGTCCGCACAGGGCCGCACTTCGCCAGGATCACTCACGGCATCCGAGTCGGCATCGACCCAGATGGCCAGCTTCGCGAGCTCGCTCCCTCTGAGGTAGCCGTCACCGTTGCTGTCCAGGCGTTCCAGCGCACGATAGCCGTCCTTGAACGTTTCACCCCACGTGTAGTTCCCGAAGAGCTGCTTGCCGCTCGTGACGCGACCCGTGCCCTCAGGGTCCCAAACCAGCAACCCGGCACCTGGCCCGACCCACTCCCAGTTGGCCGTGCCCTTGCCGTCCAGGTCGAAGAGCCTCAGGCCCTCGGCTGCCAATTGTCGCCCGGGACGCAGCTTCCAGGGCCCGCGGGCCAGAAGGTCCGGCTTCCCCTTGCCGGCGAGGTCAAGAATGATGGGGCTGGCGTGGAACGTGTAACCGACCACCTCGACATACTCCGTCGCCTTCTTCTTTCCTGCCTGCTGGACGGACAGGTCCTTGCCGTCACCCGTGGACTTGGTCAGGTCGGCCAGTGTCTTCTTGACCACCTCGTTGAGCTTGGAGGCCTTGCCGCTGATGTCCTGCCCATCCTTGTAGTTCTCGACGGGAATGGTCCCGACGACCTTGCCGGTATTCTTGTCGAGGAGGATGATCTCATTCGCGCGCCCACCGGCCACGCCCTTGTCCTTGACGGTGGCGACCTCCTTGGCGACAAACTTTGTGAGTTCGTCGAAGTTAGCGTTCTTGAGCGCTTCCTTGACGTCCTTCTTGCCGATGATTTGCTGAGCACCGACTTTCTTGTTGGCCAGATTCTTGAGCAAGTTCTCCTTGCGCGAGCGGTAGATCGCGACGACCTCCCGGGCCTCCTCGTAGCGCTCCACATTGCGTGACCACGTGATTTTCTTCCCGCCGGGCACGTTGGCTTCCTGGCTGGTGGCGCCACTGGTGCAGAGATCGCCGTCCTTGGGCTTGTCCGGGTAGCAAGGCGGATAGGCTGACTTGGGCACCTCGACGGTTGCCAGCTTCAGTTCCGCGACCTTCTTCTTGGTGACAATCTCGGTTTTGGCCTTGTCATTGCCCTTGCCGTTCTTGCCCTTGTCGTTCTTCTTGTCCTTGCCGCTACCCTTGTCGTTTTTGTCCTTGTCGTTGACCTTGCTTTTCTTGTCCTTGTTATCGCCTTTGTCGTTCTTGTCAGCAGCCTTGGGCTTTGGCGCCTCAGGCTTGGGCTTTGGCGCCTCAGGCTTGGGCTTTGGCGCCTCAGGCTTGGGCTTGGGTGCCTCGGGCTTGGGCTTGGGTGCCTCGGGCTTGGGCTTGGGTGGTGGCGGGGGCGGCGCTGGCTTGGCAGGCGCGGCCTTGGGGCCGGACTTGTTCTTGTTGTTGGCATCAGCGGGCGGCACGACCGCAAGGCTGAGCGCCGTTGCCACCACAAAGAGTGCCGAGCGCCACGACCTGCATAATACGAGATGCACGTTCGATAACCTCTGAAACTGAGCCTCAGCCGTCACTTGTCACCGCGTGGTGCTCCAACCCTTTCGTTCCCAATCGTGGAGGCTTCCGAACCAGCGACCCAAAAGCCAGTCCGGGGCGTCGCGATGACCATCCGGCTACAGCAACCGGATGCGACTCATCACGCTGACTGGCGCCAAGCGCATCCGGGACCCGGGCTGCCGAAGGCAACCGATAGCCGAGCGGCAGATAACTCAGCTTCACCAACATGAATCGAGAATCTGGCACCGGCAGCCGGGTGAACCTGCTCCGGACAGGTCAGGCTCAAGGCACCTGCCGTTGCCAATCGATGGTCCAGCTCAGGTTCGTGCCATCAGCACCATTGTTCGCGCCCAGACAATCAAGTTCCAGCCGGGCACGGGTGCCTGCCACCATGGCCAAGGACTCGTCCAAGGCCGCCGATTGATAGGGGGCCAGCGTTCCCGATGCGCGCACCGTGCCGGCCACCTTCCACGTATAGCCCACGCCGTTGAAGGTGGCGTTCGCAGACCGAATCGCAAGTCGATGCCGACTCAGACCGGTTGACGGCGCCTGCCAAGCCACAACGACGATGTAAGGGTTTCCCGGGTGCAGGTGCACAAGACCCGGGGACATCAAGTTCCCGTCGAGGTGATCGGAAACCAGCGCATCATCCGTCCACTGGCCCGTCCAGGAAGTCCAGCCATATCGATTTCTGCGTGCCGTCATAAGGCGGTCTACCCCGGCCCACATCTCGTGGAAGTACCATCCACGATGGCCTTGGGCCGCGAGCGTGAAGTCCCCTCAGACATCAAACGATTCCGGGGCAGGCGTAGGCGTCGCCGTCGGACTCGGCGTCACCCTCGGCACCTTCGGCGTCGGGGTGGGCAACCGTCTCAGGGGCGGCGGTGCAGGCCTTCTTCCTGATTGCACCGTCCGAACGCTGACCGACGCTCTGTCGTCCACAAGCGATGCCGCCTTCACTTGAGTGGGCTCTCGTCCCGTGGCACACCCTGCCCCAGCAAGGGCAGCAGGTACGCCAACCGAGCACCTGCACGCGACTGACTTTGATAAGAAACGGATTGATACGTACAGCATGCATCCCCGAATCAGGCAGGTTTTATCGCGTCAAGGATCGGACAAACGGATCCTCGATTTGCGTGGATGAGTTTTTGCCCAAGACAAAAATCCCGCTAGGCACTGGGACTTGACCCATGGAGGAGATCGAAGCGGACATCCTGCCGTACACGGCCTTCCCGCAGGCGCATTGGCGCAAGTTCCGATCCACGATTCCCCGTGAGCGACTGAACCACGAGATCGACCGACGCTGCTCGGTGGCGGGCATCTTCCCGAACCGCCAGACGCTGACGCGCCTTATCGAGGTAGCCCTTGCCGAGTAGTCGGACGAGTGGCTGATGGGCAGGCGCTACCTGAGTCTGATCAGCCTGGAACGGCTGGGCGGAAGTTGCACCTCGAGCCCTGGCCTGACCCGTTCGGGACCCACCACAAGGTAGGATGGCATGGCATGCGTAATCATCTCCTTTCTTTGGTCGGAACTCTCCCGCCGCTGTGCCTCGTGGCATGTTCGGCCTTGTCCCCACAGCAGACCGTGTCCGCCTCGCCGGCCCCATCGGCGACAACCCCTTCCGGGCCTGACGCAACTCCCGGGTCAGGTGGCCCGGCGTTCAGGACCATTCCGGCCGGAACATTCATGATGGGTTCCCCCGACAGCGAAGTGCCCCGGGAAGCTTTGTTTGAAGAGCTCCACCAGGTGACACTCAGCCGGGCCTTCCTGATGCACGAGACAGAGGTAACCCAGAGCCAGTGGCAACGACTGATGGGAAACAACCCGGCATCCAACGTTGGCGACAGCAGGTTGCCGGTCGAACGCGTCAGTGCCTACGAAGCCATGGCCTATGCCAACGCCCTCTCGGCTGCCGATGGCCTGACGCCAGCCTATGACCTCTCGACGTGTACTGGCACCGCAGGAACGCAAGGCTTTACGTGCGGTGGCGTGACGCTCACGGCGGCCTCACCCTATGCCGCAATCGGGTGGCGGCTGCCAACCGAGTCCGAGTGGGAATACGCTTGCCGGGCCGGCACTACGACCCCATGGTATTTCGGGAATGACAGCAATCTTCTGGGACAGTACGAATGGTCAGGTGCGCCCTGGATGTTCGAGCCCCTTCCGTTCGAGGGGAACAGCAACGGAACCTCGCATCCGGTAGGGGAGAAGCTCGCCAATCCGTGGGGTCTGAAAGACTTGGCAGGCAATGTTGCCGAATGGACGCAGGATCGCTTCGATCGGTATGCCGGCTCCGCCACCGACCCCTTCGCGTCTATGACCGGGGCATCCCGAGACACCTACATGTCCGTGCGCGGCGGCTCGTGGGCCGGTACGACGTGGCATACGCGTTCTGCGTCGCGGTTCGCGGCCCCGCCGGACTATCGCTGGCCCAGCCTTGGCTTCCGACTCGTCCGGACAAGTTTCTGACGCTCGATTCGGCCAGGTGCATCGGCGCGCGAACCCCTGGCCTTCTTGTTCCGGCGCACCCGCCGTGTTCCTGTCCGTTTGCCGGGACGAGCCAGTTGCCCATCCTCAATCGCGCGCGGGGGCGCCTCCCTTGAAGAAGACACCCCCGTGCGACGGACGCGCGCGCCTTGGCCGCGCCGGGTCTTGCGCACCTCGCCGGACAGATCATCCAGGCTCATGCGGGACTGCAGCTTCTCGACCTTCGTGAAGCTGCCCCCGCCCAGACGGTCTACCGCGGTGTTGCCACGAATCCCCTGGAGGTCGGTTCGCAGGCCCTTGGCCCCGTCGAGAGACAGGCTGCCGTCCTTCTTGCCGGCCTGGATGCGGGACGAGATGT
>Ga0194133_10000158_pt1 | contig 140894 bp, 112 predicted proteins | sample TA2KigOf40mmetaG_FD_155448 | JGI IMG/M metagenome (GOLD analysis project Ga0194133, IMG submission 155448) | Freshwater microbial communities from Lake Tanganyika, Tanzania - TA2015055 Kigoma Offshore 40m | ecosystem: Environmental > Aquatic > Freshwater > Lake | place: Tanzania: Lake...
ACGTCACGTCTGAGATGTTTTTCTCCCGACAGATGTCCACGATGCTCCTGCCCGCGTCCACGTCCCGTAGGATGCGGACTTTCTCCTCTGTACTGTAGCGTTTTCCTTTCATGATCTGGGTCCTTTCTGTTGGACCCAGACCGAACCTTCAAGCGGCTCGAATTTCCGGGATCACGTCAGCTGGCCGGTCAGGCGGACTTGAGCGTTGGGGGACTACAGGGGTCCGACTCCGCTTTTACCCGGCACCCTCCCCTTAAACCCCTCCCGGATCCGATCCCCCTGAAGATCCAGTTTCCTTCCGGTGGGTGGTAAAATCAGCGTGGCGACTGGAAGGAAACCGGATTTTGCTGGGGTTGGGTCGGGTGGGGGTTGTAGATCCGGGTTTCGAGAGAGTCTGGCCCGGCGCATTTGGCGGTGAACTCCGCAGGCGTGAGCGGGCCGAAGGTCGCCTCGCTGCCGTCGCTCAGAAAGCCGCGGGCGGAGACGAGGTGCTCGCGGGTGGTGCCGTGGACGATGGAGTTGGCGCCGCAGGAATTGTTGCCGACCATGCCTCCGATCATGGCGCGGTTGGCGGTGGAGGTTTCCGGCGTGAAGAACAGACCGTGCGGCTGGAGAAACAGATTGAGCTCGTTGCGCACGACGCCGGGTTGCACACGCACGCGGCGGGCGGTGCGGTCGAAGGCGATCACCTGGTTGAGATGCCGTCCGAGGTCCACGACGATGCCGCTGCCGACAACCTGGCCGGCCAGCGAGGTGCCGGCGGTGCGGGGAATGAGGCCGACCTTGTGGCGCGCGGCAAAGCGCACGAGCTCACGCACGTCCGCCTCGGTGCGGGGCAGGGCGACGGCCAGCGGCAGCTCCTGGTATTCGGAGGCGTCGGTCGCGTAGAGGGCGCGCATCGTCCGTCCCGTGTGCAACGATCCTGTGAGGCGGGCGGCAAGGACGGACAGTTCAGCGGGAGAAACGGCACTCATACGGGTCCGGGTTAAGTAGGCGGGGCGCGGTGCTTTGGCGAGATGAACCAAAGCACAAGCCAACCCCACGCAGAGCCGGCTCCACCAGGCGCTGGCTCAGACGCCGGGGCAGGCGAGGAAACCGCCGTCCACGGGGACCATGATGCCGGTGACAAATTTCGCCTGGTCGTCATGGAGCAACCACGTCACGGTGCCGAGCAGCTCCTCCGCCTCGCCGAAGCGCCTGAGCGGGGTGTGGTGGATGACGTTCTGGCCGCGGGTTGAAAGGGAGCCGTCGGGGTTCATTAGGATTTTCCGACTGCGGTCGTTCACGAAGAAGCCGGGGGCAACGCCGTTGACGCGGATGCCGGCGGGGGCGAGGTAGGCGGCAAGCCACGCGGTAAAACTGACCATGCCGGTCTTGGCCGTGGCGTAGGCGGGCACGCGGGTGATCGGGCGGTAGCTTGTCATCGAGCCGAAGGTGAGGATGCTGCCGCGGTGCTGTGCGGCCATGTCGCGGCCGAAAACCTGGGAAGGGATGATCGTGCCGAGCGTGTTCGTGCGGATCACGTCATCCACCTTTTCAGGGTCGAGGTTGAAGAAGCCGCGGAGACCGGCGGGCTTGTCGTCGGCGATTTCCGCGGGATCGAACTGGACTGACGTGGTGATGGCCTCGGTCTGGTTTCCGCCGGCGCCGTTGATGAGGAACCACGGCACGCCAAATTCGGCGACGACCGCGGCGCGGGCTCTTTCAACCGACGCGGGGTCGGTCACGTCGCAGGCGACGGTCAGCGCCGTGCCGCCAGCGCTGCGGATATCGGCGGCGACTTGCTCCAGTGAGGCAGGCGTGCGGCCGAGCAGGGCCACGCGGGTGCCCTGGGCGGCGAGGTGGCGGGCAATGGCGGAGCAGAGGGTGCCGCCGGCACCGGTGATGACGGCGGTCTTGCCGGAAAAAAACGGGTCGTTCATGGGAGGGAAAGTGCGGCGGGAGACGCCAGCCAGGCCCGGGCGTTTGCCCCGGCGACGCGGCGGACATAGTTGCCGAGGAAGTCGGGATCGTCCGGGAAGATGCCGGCCTGGACCTGGGCGCCGAACCAGTCGCAGAGCACCCGGCGGAAATATTCATGCCGCGACAGGGACAGCACGCTGCGCGAGTCCGTGGTCATGCCGATGAACGGGGCAAGCAGGCCGTAGCGGGAGAGCGTGTCGAGGTGCTGGCGGATGCCCAGATCGTGATCGTTGAACCACCAGGGCGGGCCGAACTGGATTTTTCCCGCCACATGGTCCTCGGTGAAGGAGCCCGTGAGCACCGCAAAGGCGGCGTGGTCGGCGGGATTCAAAGGGTAGAGGATGGTCTTGGGCAGGGCGTCCCGAATTTCGAGGTGATCGAGGCAGCGGCAGAGGGCGGGGATGTCGGTGGCGCGGCCGATCATGGCGAAGCCGCCGGCGGCTCCGGCCAGCCGGCGCAGGCGCGAGCTGGTATGGCGCTGGGCGCCGAGGTGCAGCTGCATGACCCAGCCGCGGCGGCCGTAGCTTTCGCCAAGCCAGGCGAGGAGAGAGGAACGGAAGGCGCGAGTCTGGGCGGCATCCGGCCGGCCGCCCGTCAGCACCCGGGAGAGGGTGGCGTTGGCCTCGGTGTCGGACACTGCCTCAAAAGCGAAGACATCGAGTCCATGGTCGGCTATGGTGCAGCCGTGCGCCGCGAAGACATCGAGGCGCTGGTTCAGGGCCGCGCGGTAGCTGTCGAGATCGCTGACACGGGTGCCAGTGGCGGCGGCGAGCCGGCCGAGCCAGTCCCGGAAGCCGGGTTCGTCGATGGCGAGGGCGTCATCGGCTCGCAACGAGGGCAGAACGCGCGGAATGAATCCGTCAGCGCCGAGTTGCCGGTGGGCGTCGAGCGGGTCGAGCCAGCGGTCGGAGGTGCCGACAAGTTCGACGTTGGCCGCGGCGAGGAGGCCGCGGGCGCGGTGGGAGGGTCCGGCCAGCTGTTCGTTGCACTGCGCCCAGATCCGGTCGGCGGAAGCGGGATTGAGCGGCTCGGTGACGCCGAAATAGCGGCGAAGTTCCAAGGCGCTCCAGTGGTAGAGCGGATTCCCCAGGGTCTGGGGCAGCGTTGCGGCCCAGTGGTCGAATTTTTCCCGCGGGGAGGCGTCCCCGGTGATGGCCTGCTCCGGCACGCCGAGCAGGCGCATGGCGCGGTGTTTGTATTGATCGGGTTCGAGCCAAAGCTGGGTCAGGTCGCGATAGGTCCGGTCCGCCGCGAGATCCCCCGCGTCGAGATGCGAGTGGTAGTCGATGATAGGCAGCGCCGCGGCATGCTCGTGATACAGGCGGCGGGCCAGGGGGCTGCGGAGCAGGAAGTTTTCGTCGGCTGAAAGCGATTTCATGACAAGGGCTCAGGTTGAAGGAACCGGTCGGCGGTGCCGGAAGAGGAAGGCGCCGCCGGCCGCCATGCAGGCGAGGCCCGCCGCGAGGGCCAGCCGGCCGCCCAAGTTGGCGAGGGTGAAGAGTCCGACGGCGACAAAGAATCCGCCGGCGATGAGGAAGGACAGGCCGAAGAGCCGGCCGAGAGCGTAGCTGAAGCCGGGATTGAGGACCGGAATTTCGTCGGCGGACAGCGGTCGCGCCAGCCGGGCGAAGAAGATGGCCACCCGCTCATCCAGCGCCGGGCTGCGGCCCGCGGGCAGGAGGAAGAGCGCGAGGCAGACCAGCACGACCAGCGGGGTGGCGACCTCCCAGGCGAGGTGATTGTTGAAGTGCAGGGCCGCGGCGAAGCCGGAGCCCAGCACGGCGCACAACAACGCACCGAGGCTGTTGGGGCGGCGCCAGAGCAGGCCGCCGAGCAGGGGGATGGCCAGCGGCACCGCGAAGACGGAGGCGAAGAGCTTGTTGGCTTCGAAGGCGCCGCCAAAGCCGCCGACGAACATGGCACCGAAGATCACCACGGTGCCGACACCGACCGTAGTGGCCCGAGCCATCCACACGAGGTGCCGGTCGTCGGCCGCGGGCCGGATGAAGCGCTGATAGAAATCCTTCGTCAGCACCGCAGCCATCACGTTGAATTCGGAATTGAGCGAGGACATCGTGGCGGCGAACATGCTGGCGACCACGAGGCCCATCATGCCGGCCGGCAGGAGGTGGGCGCAGGCGGCGACGTAGGCCTGCTCGGGGTCGGCCAGGCCGGGCAGGAAGACACGGGCGGCGAGCGGCGGCAGCAGGAAGATGACCGGTGAGACGAGGAACATGAAGGCGGTGAGGTAACCCACCTTGCGGGCGGAAGGCTCGTCGCGCACGACGTAGAGCCGCTGGATGAACGCCCAGTTGCTGTTGTATTTGAGCGCCACGAGAAGGTAGTAGGCGAAGAGCCATAGCGGCACGCCCTTGGGGCCGTGGAACCACTCAAGCTGCGTCGGCGCCGCCGCGGCGATGCCGCTGATACCGCCCGCGGCCTGCAGGCTGAGCGGCACGAGGATGGCGGAACAGAGCATGAGCACGATGAACTGGATGGTATCCAGCACGGTCACGGCCCAGAGGCCGCCGATCATGGTGAAGATCGTGATAAAGATACCGGAGGCGACGATGGCCTCGGGCACGCTGAACGGGGTGACGGCGGCGAGGAAGACCGCGGTGGCGTAGAGCCGCACGGCGTTGTCGAGGAAGCGCATGAGCAGCCCCATCCACGAAAAGACCTGACGCACGCCGAGGTTGAAGCGCTGCTCAAGGTATTCGACCGGGGTGGTGAGGTTGGAGCGGCGCCACCGCGTGGCGAGGTAGCGGCCGGCCACCACGCAGGGCGGGACGGTGGACCAGAAGACGACGAGGACGACCAGACCGTGCTCGTAGGCGATGCCGGCGTAGGCGACAAAGACGAAGGTGCTGAACATCGACATGAAGTTGCTCACGCCGGCGATGGTCCACGGAATCGTGTTGCCGCCCTTGAGGTAGCTGGCGGCGTCCTTGATGAACCAGCCGAAGAAACTGCCGATGGCCGCCATGAGCACCATGAACGCGCCGAGCAGCACATAGTCGAGGGCCTGGAGGTGATTGAGATCGACGGTCGGCATGGAAACTAGAAGTAGCCGCCCTTTGCCGTGATCTGGTGGACGGTCTGGCCTTCGGCGACCCAGCCGAAGATCTTTTTCTCGTTGGCCCGGATTTCCTCGGCACGGACGAGAACCTCGAAGGCGATGTCGCGCGGCACGACGACCACGCCGTCAATGTCACCGAGGATGACGTCACCGGGTTTGATCACCACGCCGCGGATGAGGATCGGCACCTGGTAGTGCGTGATGAGGCAGCGGCCGAGGCTGCCGTTGGGGATGCGGTGTTTGTAGAAGACCGGGAAATCCTTCTCGAGGATCTGGTGCGTGTCGCGGATGCCGCCGTCGATGAGTGCGCCGCGGATGCCCTTGCCGACGGCGGTGGCGGTCATGACGCCGCCCCAGAGGGTGGCTTTCTCGTCGTTGCTGGTATCCCAGACGACAAAGGAATCGGCGGCCATGTCGTCGAGCATCTGGGTGCGGAAGGTCATTTCGCCGGTGATCTTCACGTTGGGCGCGCTCTTCACGGTGAAGGCGAGGCCGGCGACGGATCGTTCCGGACGGAGGGGGATGAGCTGGCCGATGCCCTGGTCGAGCAACGCGTGCTCGCGGAGCACGTCGCTGATGGCGCCGGTATAGAGCTGCTCGTAGCGGGCGAGCAGTTCCTTGACGGGAATGGGGAAGGGCTTGGTCGAGATCGTTTCGCGCGCGGCGATGAGCTTCTCGAGCTTCATCATCTTGGCTTCCTTCTGCAGGAGGCCTTCGTTTTCAGGAGAGAGATTCATGGGAGTGCGGGTGGTCAGCGGTAGGAAAGATGGGCGGAGTCGAGGATGCCTTTCATGTAGCCGGTGGCGAAAAGCCGGCCGAGGTGGGCGTAGCCGTGCGGGAGATCCTCCTCGCCGGACAGGGACGGCACATGGTCCACGCGGATGGGGCCGCGAAAGCCCAGCTCGTGGTAGAGGCGCAGCATGGCGGGCATGTCGGTCGGACCGTCGTCGTGGAAGGTTTCGGTGAAGTCCGCCGCGGTTCCCTCCACGTCGCGAAAGTGGACGAACACGATGCGCGGGGCGAAGCGGCGGGCGGTGGCGGCGAGGTCGGCGGCCATGAGCCGGAAATTGGCCTGGCAGAAGGTCAGGCCGTGGGCGGGCGAGTCGCTCAGCGTCAGCGCCCGGGCGATGGCGTCGGGCGTGCCGAAGATGCGGGCGACGCCACGCAGGGCCGGGAGCGGCGGGTCGTCGGGATGGAGTCCGAGGCGGACGCCGGCCTCCTCGGCCGCGGGGAGGACGGCGCGGAGAAAGTATTCGTAGTTGGTCCAAAGCGCCTCCGCAGTGATCTGTTGGGCGACCGGGACCGGCGTCGAATCGTATTCGGTCAGGCGGAACCGGTTGGTGAGCGCGCCCCCGCGGGCCGGCACATGGGCGGCGGAGCGGCACCAGCCCAGGGTCGCCATGAAATTGTAGCAGAGCAGGCGGATGCCGAGGGTGCCCATGTTGGCGAGCATGCGGCGGTAGTTTTCGAGATCCTCGTCGCGACCCGGCAAGCCGAGCTTGATGCGCTGCATGTCGAACTCGTCGCCTTCCAATCCGCAGACAGTGAGGCCGGCGGTCGCGAAGTTCTGCTGCACGGTGCGCAGCGACTCCAAGTCGTAGGGCGGCGTCAGGCCGGTATCGCGCGGGTGGCAGCGCACGATGGCGTGCGTGATCCCGGCCTGGAGGGCGTAGTCCCAGGAGCGGTCGCGTCGTGCGGGCAGGAAGTCGGCCAGGATCATGGACGGTGCCGCCGGTCAGCGGGTGGCGGGCGTCAGCGGAATGAGGCTGCGCTCAGCGAGGAGCAGGGGCGAATCGTAGACAGGCAGGGCGGTGAAAACGGCGCCCTGGTCGTTCTGGGTCCACGCATCCCTGGGCAGGGCGTAAACGGTGCTGGTGCGCAGATCCACGAGCACGGGCTCGGTGAACCGGGCCTTGGGCAGGCGGAGGGTCACAAGATTGACGCCGTTGGCCTCGGCGGGCGGGGCGTCGCTGAACCAATAGGCGGCGAGTTGAGCGCCCGAGGAAGTTTGGTAGCCGGTGAGAGCCACGTTGCGGAGGGCGGTCGAGGTGAAAGGGTAATCGGCCACGCGAACCAGGGTATCGCCGAAAATGGCGAAGATGCTTTGGGCCGCGTAATAGGCCAGTTTCACATGCGAGATGGTCTGGTCGGGATTTGTGCCGAGGAGGCCCTTGTAGTTCATACGAAGCTGGCCATCGGGGGTGCCGCTCGTGTTGTTGCCCTGCCGGTAGTGCATGTCGGAGAGCGTGAAGAGATTGAACGGCACGTCCTTGGCGCGGTGGGCGAGCATGCGGCGCAGATTCCACTTGGCCTGGGTGTTTTCCGTCCAAGTGATGTTGCGCAGGGCAAAATCCTCCTGATGGCGCGAGGGAGCGCCGGTCTCGCCCTGGCGGATCTGGATGGACCGGCCGAGGGGGGCGATGCGCGCGCGCAAGCGGTCCACGATGGCGGTCTGATCGGGATTGTTGGGGTAGCCGTGATGGGTGATGGCGTCGATCAGGTCGAGGCGGCCGCGGGCGTGCATCAGGTCGATGAACTGTTCGGCGTATTCCGGCGTATGGGCCAGGGCGAGGGCGTAGAGGCGGCTGTGAGGTTGGAGTTCGCGCACGATGACGGCGGTCTTGATGTAGAGGTCGGTGTAGGCCTGGACAGTGGCAGTGCCGCGGTTGTTGAGGTCAGGTTCGTTCCAGACCTCCCACTCGTGGACGTGCTGACCGTAGCGCACGACGAGGGCGCGCACCCAGCGCTCCCAGGCGGCGATCGCTTCGGGGGACGAGGGTAGACCGCCACCGAGGCCGGTGTCGCCGCCGCCGGGATAAACGGGATTGCCGTAGTTGAACTCAAGCCAGGGCCGGACGCCCTGGGCCACGGCATCGTTGATGATGGTATCGAGCCAGTCCCAGGAATACACGCCGGGGGACTTTTCGCACTTGGCCCAGCCGGCCTGGAGGCGGATGGACTTCACGCCGAGCGGGCCGAGGTAGGGCTTGTAGTTTTCGTAGACGGCGAAGTCGCGGTCGAGGGTCTCGCCGCCGATCGACCACCAGGAGTTGTCCGGAGCGGTGGCAGCGTGGATCGGCGTGACCCGGCCGAGCACCGGGAGATCAAGGCCCGCGGTCGGGGTCGCGGCGGCCTGGAGGCCGAGAGGAGCCAGGGTGAGAACAGCCAGCAGCAGGGAAAGAAGGCGGGAGCGAGTCATGGGATGGGCGGCAGGAGTGGGGAGAGAAGGACGGGACAACGTGCGTGTCCCGCCCCGGGTGGCCAAAGAATTGCGAGCAGGTTTTAATCAGAAGGAGAACTTCGTGGAGAGCGTGATTTTGCGACCCTCGGCGATGGACCACACCGCGACCTGGCCGTCGGGGTTGATCACCACGGGCACGAGCTCGTTGTTCGTGAAGAGATTTCGGACATTCAGCTGGATCTTCATCGGCACTTTGCCGTTGAAGAGCTTGGTCGAATAGGAAAGCCAGGTGTCGACCCGCGTCTCGGTGGGGCCGTAGAACGGATTGCGGACATCGGAGATGCGGAGGTCGCTGAGTTCCGCGACCCCGTCGGACGGACTGAGGTCGCCCTCGAAGGTCTCGACCGGGAAGCCGATGGCGGCCTTGTCCTGCCAGCGGACGCCAGCGCCGACGCCGAAGCCCTTGAGGCGCTCGCCCTGGAACTGGTAGTTGCCGACGAAGTTGGCGCGCCATTTGCGAAGTTCCTGCACCGGGGCCCCGTCGGCCGAGGCGGCGACGTTGAACACGTTGAGGGCGAGCAGCTGGAAATTGTTCGCGAGGATGTTGATGTCGTTCGTGCCTTCCTTGCCGAGGGCGCCCTGGTTGATGGGGATCTGCAGGGCCCAGGGTTTGAGCCACTCGGTGGCGAGGGATGCGCCGGTGGAGGTCGGGGTGTTGAACAGGAGCTCGCGCACGGCGGCGCCGGTGTTGCTGCGCACGGATTCCTGCTTGGAGACGTTCAGGATGAAGGACAGGCCGCGGGTCGGGCGGAAGGAGAGCTCGATCTCGTGCCCCTCGCTGACGAAGTCGCTCGTGTCGCGCACGCCGGGGTTGGTGGTGTTCAGGTTGCCGCCGGGCGCGATGGTCGCGGAGAAGGTGTCGAGGAGCGCCTGGGGCGGGGCGACGTAGCCGACGGGGAAACCGTTGCCGCCATTCGGGATGAAGCCGCCGCGGACCATGCCGTAGACCTGGGAGTGCATCTGCATGATCGCGGCGGGAATTCCGCCGACGCGGTCGTTGAAGCTCCCGGTCTGGGTGGTTTCAAAGGTGTTTAGGCGGAGGGAGACGCGGCCCTTGAAGGCTTCGAGGTAGAGGCCGGCCTCCTTGGTGATGCCGTTGGGCGGAGCGATCTCGTTGCGAAAGGTGTCCACCGTCTTGCGGTTGGGGGGGCTGAAGTTCTCGGACTCGCCGTAGTAGAGGTTGAGGGCGGACACCACGGGCAGGCGCTGCACCCATTTCTGCGGGGCCTTGGCGACGGCGCTCCAGGCAAAAAGCGTCCGCTCGAAGTCCTGGGAAACTAGCGCGGGGTTATCGAGACTGTAGGCCGGACTGTCGACCCGCACGTATCCTTCGCCGGCGGGATCGAACGGGGCGTTGGCGGAGAGGATGGAGGATTCCTCCTTGCGCCAGCCCACGGTGGAAACGAGGTGGTCGCCCAGCCAGTAGCTTTGCAGGGCGAAGGCCTGGGAATCCAGGGTGCGTTCGCTCAGCGTGGCGAAGCTGGCGGTGTTGGTGACCTCGCGGTTTTCCCGCAGCACGGTGAGGGCCTGGGTGCCGGGGGCGTATTGGGCCTGGGTGGCGACGCCGGCGGTGGGGGCGGGCAGGCGGGAGATCACCACACCCTGGCCGTTGATCTGGGTGTGATAGTCCAGCAGGTTTTGTTGGAGGCCCGGGAGGTTGGCTCCGGCCGGGGTGCTCGCGGAGGCGAGGGAGGGTCCGAGGTAAACCCAGGTGACGATCTGCTTGCTCTGACCGGCGGTGCGGGCCTGGTTGTTGCCGTTGGTCCACAGGTCGGGCGTGTAGTGGACGGAGCCACCGCCGCGGTTGTCGGTCTGCAGGGTTTCCCGCTGGGCCAGCACGGAAAAAATGTGGCGGCCGAGGACCCAGCCCGCGCGGCGGGCCTTGAGGTCGCCGAAGTCGAGTTCGTAGAAAGCCTTCGCCCGCCGGGTCTCGGTTTCCACCTCGTCGTAGGTGGCGCGGCCGGCGGTGGAGATGAAGGGGCGGCCGTAGTTCGGGTTGATCTCGCCGGTCCACATGTGGGTGTTCACGTCGATGGAGATGTAGGGGGAGGACTGCGGCAGCAGGCTCTGCAGGCCTTCGTCCCATTGCTGGCGGCTGAAGGCGACCTCGAAGCCGGCCTTGCGGTCGAGCAGCAGCTGTTCGACCGAGGCATCGATCACGTTGAGGTTGGCCAGGCCCTCGGAGTTCGGGCCGACGAGGGTGTTGTTGAAGAAGTCGAAGATCGTGGGATCGGTGAGGTTCTCCGAAGTGTAGAAGGCGCCGTCGGGCAGGCCGTAGTCGGTGCGCACGCGGCTCATCTCGCGGGCGTAGGCGGCAACGGCGATGCCGGTGCGGCCGGTCGAGGGGAAGTAGACATTGCCCGAGACCATCGGGCGGCCGAAGACAACCTGCCCGCCCGCGCTCGTGGGGATGTTGTCACGCGGGGCCGTGGCGTTGACGTCCTGGAAGAATATGGTGGGCGAACGGTTCACGTTCTCAATGACGCCGATGGTCGCGTTGCCGCTCGCGCGGTTGAAGACGTTGAACGGACCGGTGCGCGGATCGTAGCCGACCTTTTCGCGGGCTCCGAGGGCCTCGAGGTTGTCGGGCAGCGTCGCGGAGAACCACGAGGACAGGCGGTCGGAGGGGGTCAGGGTGCGCGGACGGTTGGAGGCGATGCGTCCGTTCTCGTAGGAGGCCCGCACGGTGGTGGACGACAGGAGGCCGCGGTCGCGCAGGGCCTTGATATCCCAGCCGGCCGCGACGTATTGGCGGTCGGTGTCGGAGAAGGCGAACTTCTGCTGGTATTTTTCCTCGGCGTGGACGGCGGCGACGCGGACGGCGAGTTCGTTGGGCAGGAGAACTTGGTTGTATTTGAACACGCCGCGCCAGGTCCCGTGGTTGTCCGCCGAGAGATCGAGGCTGCCGGCGGTCCTGTTCAGGTCGGCGGTGGCCGTGGAGGTGTTGATGATGCCGGCCGGGCTGCCGACGCCGAAGAGAAGGGCGTTGGCGCCGCGGTTGATCTCCACGCGTTCGGTGTTGAAGCTGTCCATGGGGATGCTGCTCCGGAAGAAGTTCCGCGCCTGGGTCGCCTCGGCGAGGCCGCGCACGCGGGTGCCGGCCGGACCGCTGCTCAGGCTGGGCTCGCCGGAGACTCCACCCGGGGCGGCTTCCGTGCCCGAGAGGTTGCCGCCAAACCCGGTCGTTTCCATGTTGGTCTGGTAGACGAGCAGTTCGCGCAGGTTGGTCGAGGCCGTGTCCTCGAGGAACTTGGCTGTGACCACCGAGACGGAGGCGCCGAGGTCGGTGAGCTTGGTGCTCAGGCCGGTGCCGGCGAGGGACTCGCTGGCCTCGTAGCCGACGTCGGAAGTGCTCTTCACGACGAAAGGGGAAAGCACGAGAACCGGCTCCTTGGGGACGGGGGCGGCGGAATCGGGGGATGCCGTCTGGGCCGGGAGGGAGACGTTCAGCAGGAGGACCAGCACACCGGCGAGGCACCGGGTGGGGGACATCGCGGCGGGCGGAACGGTCCGGGCAACCGCCCGGAACGCGGGCACGGGGGGAAGGGCAGGCACATTCATGGATTTGGTGGGGTGGGGTGAAACAGGCAGCAAAAGTTGGCGGGGGCGAAGGGGAGGGGGTGACCCGGGCGGGCGGGTTTGACTGCTATTGACCGGCGCAAATCCGGTGGGGCGGGGGAACTGCCGCTTACTATAGGCGTTCGCGGGGGATGAGTCTATGGTTGCGCCTGACAATAGTTGTCTGAAATTGATTTCCCATGGCCATGACCTTTCACTCCGTCGAGCGGCTGGGCGCGCCCTTCTCCGCGGTTTCGGAACTCGGGGTCGTGATTCCGGCCGACGGGGAGGTGTCGTTCCTGAACCAGGAAAGAAAGCTCCTGTTCTACTTGCAGGGTAACTGCACCGGAGCGATCGACGGGGTGGGATCGTTTCCCATCCAGGCGGGCGACGTGCTGGTGGTGCCCTGCCGCTGCCGGCAGCGCTACCGGATGGACCGACCGAGGCAGTCACCCCGTCTGCATCTGCTCAAGATTGCCTTCGCGCTGCCGCCGCTGGCGGTGCCGGACGGACGCATGCCCACCCTGCACGTGCAGGGCAATCCGGAGGAGGACCTGAGCGTCTTCGCGCGCCATCACTTCCAACAGGTGCGACACCTGCCGGGGGCGCAGACGGCGCCCATGCAGGAAATCCTGCGCGCTATCCGGCGCGAGGCCGAGGGACACCACCCGGGCATCCGCCACCGGGTGCGGGCGCTGAGCACGAACCTGATGGTGTTGGTGGCGCGAATGGTTCATGAGCGGACCGTGCCCGTCATGACCGGAGCGGGGGCGCAGGTGCCGATGGTCAACCAGGTGAAGGAGTTTCTGCTGCGGAACCACGCACGCGAACTCTCCCTCGCCGAGATCGCCTGGCATGTGCGCAAGAGCGAGGAGCATATCGCGCGTGTCTTTCGAAGAGTCACCGGCCAGACGGTCTTCGACTACTTGCGCACCATCCGGCTCGAGAGTGCGAAGACCTTGCTGATCGATTCCGACAAGACCCTGACCGAGATCGCGCGTCTCACGGGTTTCGGTTCGCTTGCGCTATTTAGTCGAAATTTCACGCACTATGTCGGTCGCACCGCTTCGTCCTACCGGCAAGAACGAGCACGATTGGTGCAGTGGCGGCCGGTGTGACCCAGGCGGAAGATCTGGACGGCAGGTAGGTGGAATTGGCGAGGTTTCGAGGAGTGCGCGGCGGCAAGCGCGTGTCCTGCAAAAAGCTCCGGTTCAGAACAGGCTTGGTTAATGGTCTGAGAACTTTATGACACAGGCCAAAAACTACCCCATGTCTTCCCTCCAAACCCCTGCTAACTTCAACTGGCCGCTGGCCTATGGTCGAAGTAACGCCCGTCCTTGATGCAACGTGCCTCCACCTTGATTCCCATCACGCCGTGTAACAGGGCACCGAACAGCCAGATCTCCGCCGCGGCAATCGAATCCCGTATTTTCATCGGCGTTGAAGGCTTCCGATCAGGGCGGCGCGGTCCCCGCCGGATCGGTCGCAATGCTGGATCTCGGTGGCGTGGCGGATTTGGCCGAAGTGCGCGTGAATGGCACGATGCTCGGCGTGCTCTGGCAGCCCCCGTTCCGGGTCGACGTGACGCAGGCGCTGCGGGCGGGTGAGAACACCTTGGAGGTGCGGGTGGCCAACCGCTGGATCAATCGCATCATCGGCGATGAGTCTTTGCCGACGGAGCTCACGTATCAGCCACCGGGGAAAAACAAGTTCACCGATGGCAAGCTGGAGCAGTTGCCACCGTGGTTATACGATCGGTCGCGCCTGGGCGAGAAGCAGCGCGTAAGCTTCACGACGTGGAAACACTACACCGCAGATTCGCCGCTTACGCCGGCCGGGCTGCTCGGACCGGTGCGGCTGGAGTGGCGAGCGATCGCAGGGCCGTAGCGGCCGGCCGAAGGCGCAGCGCACAGCCTTGAGCCGAAACGTTGGCGGAAGAGGCCAGCGCGTGCCTCGTTGCAGCCTCTTCCCGGAGCCGACAAAAAGGGGCCTGCTGGCCAACCGCGTCGGTCTAACAACAAGCGAACCGCCCCGTCGATCGCCGCCCGGCCGCTCGTGTGGTGGCACTGGATCAACGGCAACGTGAGCAGCCATCGCCTGTTGCCGCTTCTCGATCGGTCTGCGATTTAACGGTTTCAATCTCGCCGCCGTTGCCCTCCGCGGACACCCACGCAAGTGTGCTCCTGTCGGTCCTCCTTTCCTGGAAGTGGACCAGCGCGCCCCAGCGCCACAAAAAACCACCCCAGTTATCCGGGCTTCACTCCATGATTGTCGGCCGCCCAAGGGTGGCCTCCTGCTCCCTGGTGTCACGAGGCTATCCGCGCAGACCCCCACCCCCTAACCCTCTTCGCGTATGCGAAGCGATCTACCGCTAATATGATTTTCCTATTTGCCGTCCTGACCCTGACCGCAGGCGATACCAAACTCACGGTGGATCCGGAACGTGCGCGCCTGAGCCTGGAGCATCGCGGCGCGGTGACGGCTGGTGCGCACCCCGACGGCGGCCTGCTCCTCGGCACGCCGGACCGCCTGCTGCCCGCATCGCTGGTCTCCCGTGGCTACGATCTGCAAGGCCGGCCGGTATTCGAGGCCGCCACTTCCGAGGGCCGCAAAGCGCGCGTGACCGTCTCACTTACTCCCCAGCAGGCCGATTTTTTGGTGCAGCCAGCGGAACCGATGTCCGTGCTGATGCGATTCGCCCCCGCCAGTCCCGGCTACGGGCTCGCCGATCACGCGGTTTCGAAGCGCCCGACCTTCGACACCGACATCACCGGCTATAGCAACGACAACTTCCTCGCGGGAGGCGGGATCACCCGGCTGGTCTCCAACTTCGTCATCTATCCCAAAAACCAATGGGCCTTTCTGGTCTGGGAGCCGGGCGCGAAGATCGTCCGCAGCACGGAGACCGAGTCCGCGCAGGGCTCGCGACACGTGGAGTCCAACGTGCGATTCACCGTGTTTACCGGAACTCCGCGTGAGATCTACCGCGGCTTTCTCGAATCGCGCAACCAGTACGGCTACCCGGTGATGAAGCCCAAGTACGAGTTCTTCGGCGTCGGGTGGGAGGCGTTCGGCGCGCTGGCATGGGACACCAATCACAAGACCGTCGCTGAAAACATCGACCGTTACCTCGCCGAGGGCTACCCGCTCTCGTGGATGGTGGTGGGATCGGGCTTCTGGCCCCGCCACGAGGCGCGCTTCCACGAGACCACGAGTTTCGGGATGTACGACCAGAACCTCTACCCCGACCCCGCCGGCTTCATCGCGCGGTTCAAGGCAAAGGGGCTGAAGTATTTCCAGGGGCTGCGCACGACGTTTGTGGTCGATGGTCCCTTCACTGAGGAGGGGCTGCGCCAGCGGTTCTTCGTCGAGGAGAACGGGCAGCCGAAGGTGTTCAAGTTCGACTGGCCCAAGACACCCACCTACCTTCTCGATTGGACGAAGCCCGGGGCCGTCGCCTGGTTCACCGACCTGGCGCGCAAGTGGACCGCCTGGGGCGTGGACGGTTACAAGGAGGACGTTTTCGGTTTCAAAAAGTACGAGTTGCGCGACGACAAACTCGATGCCGTGAACATCGCTCTCATGCGCGAAGGGCGCTACGTGATGGGGCGCAACGCCTACCTCGCGTCGCCCGCCGATCTTCACCGGATCAACGATTTCAACTACAACCAGCCGCAGGACCGCGGCCCGGTCAATGCGCTCGCGTATGCCTATTCCGGCTTTCCGCTCGTCTACCCGGACATCGTCGGCGGGACTTTTGGCGAGGGCCATTTCGACCTCAAGGTGACGTCGCGCATGCGGACCTACATGATGCGCAACGCCATGTGGGCGAGCCTGCATCCGTCCATGGGCATGGGCCAGGCGCCGTGGACTTTCGGCGACAAGAAACTGGAGACGGTGATGCTCGCCGCCGCCCGCCTGCACGATCGACTGCAACCGTTCTTCCATAGCCAGGCGGTGAAGTTCTTTTCGGACGGCTACCCATGGCCGATGACTCCTCTTCCGGTGGCGTTCCCCGACGATCCCTCCGTGCATGGTCGCGAGAACGACCGGGTGCGAGGTTATCAGTGGATGATCGGGGACTCTCTCCTGGCCGCGCCTCTCTACGGCAACGACTACGAGACCGCCACCGCCCGTGGTATTTACCTGCCCGCGGGCTCTTGGATCGAGTATGACTCCGGCCTCCGGCACGAAGGGCCGAAGCTGCTGCGGGACTATCCGATTCCTCCCGAGATGACGCCGCTGTTTGCCGGCGGCACGGGTATTGTCGTGGAGAAGAAGGACGGAGGGCTGGTCGCGCGCGTTTACCCGGTGTCCCCGCGGGCCGACTCGACCTTTGTCCATCCGGACGGGCAGTCCACTTCAGTGATCAGCGTCGATGTGGCGGACTGGAGCAAGGTCGCCGTCCAAACGACCGGCGGCAAACTCGTCCCTGGCCAGTGGGAGCGTCATGCTTACGAATTCACGATTCGCGCCGGAGAAAACTACGCACTCCGCTCAAGGCATTAAGGACAGGCGGCCCCTCTGAGGGCCATTCGTGCTAGCCAGCGCGTCGGATGAGTGCACCGCTGGTGCCGCCGCTTCCACCCAACGCCCGGGAAACAGCAGCATGCGCGGCAAGGGAGGCACGCCGGTTTCGTTGCCATTGAGCTGGCTGACGACGAGATCGACGGCGTTCGCGGCGATCATGTCGTAGGATAGATCGATTCCGCCGATCTCCGGCGCGGTCGGAGTCCAGTGCATCGTAACGATCGGCCGCTCGGGCCCAGTTGCCAGGTCCATGGTCCGCAGCTGTTCGACGATCGCCTGGGAACTCACCACGATGGCATCGGGCCGGCACCGCTTGAACCTCCGCGCAACCTCGCGACGGTCTGCCGGCAGTCCGATCCACAACCACTCGGCGGCCGCGGGGCGTTGAGGATGAAACACCGCAAACGCCGCCTCCCACGCCCGCCGCGCCCGCTCGTTCACCTCCGCTTCGAGGATGGCCATCGGTCGCCGATGCCCGGCCGCGGCAAGTTTTTCGAGCGCCAGGAGCATCGCGAGAAAATGGTGGTGTCCGGCGTGATGGAGTTCGGGAGTCCACCGCGCGCTGCCGATCACCGCGGGGGCAAAACGATCCCACTCGAGATCCAGCGTCACCTCGGACTCGTGCATGACGGGGGACAGGAGCACTCCAACGATCCCGCGCGACTTCATCACTTGGGACAAGCGCTGGTCCGTCATGCCGCGCTCGGCGGTCCAGAACTGCTCCAAACCGTAACCCAACGCCTCGGCTCGCGCCTTGGCCCCCAGGTAGACGCGCTGGAGAAACGGATCCGCCGCCGCCTCGGCCTTCGGCGTATGCACCCACACAAAGGCAATGCGCTCGCCTTTCCCGACCGGGCGGGAACTGCGGATGTGGGACATCAGCGAGGAAAAACGCGGATTCGGCCGGTAGCCCAAGGTGGCGGCGACTTCCTGTACTCGCCTCCGGGTCTCCGGGTGGATCCGCGGATCATTGCGCAGCGCATACGAGACCGTGGCCAGGCTGCAGTCGGCGGCGCGGGCAATTTGTTTCAAGGTGATCACTGCGCGGGAGATCGGTTCCGGTCAATGCACCCCGTCCGATGGCCGATGGCAATCCTTGGAAGTTAACAATCGCCCGCCCTTGCGGATCGGACTCGTGGAATAGCAGAAAGGAACGGAGCAAGCTCCGGGGATTGGATCCATCCGTAATTGAACGGTTTCAATATCACCACCGTTGCCCCCTCAGGTATTCACCCAATCGTGCTGCGGCCGGTCCTCTTGCCCTGGAAGTCGACCAGCGTACCCCTGCGCCATGAAAAAACCACCCCTGCTATCCGGGCATTCCCCCGGGATTAGCCGCCGCCCGCTGACGGCCCTTTTGCGGGTTGGCGTCGCGGGGCGATCAGCGCAGAGCCCCACTTCCTGCCCTTCTTCGCACTGCCGCCATGTCGGCTTTCGCTTCTTCGCAAACCGGCTGCGGACCTTGTCCCTCGCGACGCTGCTCGGTCTCGGCGGCGTCGGACTGGGGGCCGATTCGCCGGCGCGGCTGAACACTCAATTCCAGCCGGGCCTGCCGTGGCCCGATGCGCAGGGCGCGCACCTTAACGCGCACGGTTTCTGCGTCCTGGATTTCGGCGGCCGCCACTATTGGTACGGGGCGCACAAGATCGCGGGCAAGACCGAGGCCGAGAAAAACGAGGCCGGCGTGCGCTGCTACGTCAGCGACGATCTGCTCAACTGGCAGGATGCCGGGCTCGTGCTGGACGTGTTCGCTCCGAACGCCCACTCCGAGCTGTCCGAGGCCGCCATTCTCGACCGGCCCAAAGTGATCTATCACGCCGCCTCCAAGAAGTTCATCCTCTATTTCAAACTCTACCCGCCCAAGTCGCAGGGTGGAAAGTCCGGCGTCGATTTCGCCTATGTCGGAGTGGCGACGGCAACGCAGCCAACCGGTCCGTTTGTGTACCACGGCCGCTTTCAGGGCGGCGGCAGCCAGTTCGGCACGGGCGACTTCGCGATCTTCCCTGACGTGGATGGATCGATTTATCACCTCGGAGTGCGCAAGCCGGACAAGGCGTTTGTCTGCGGTCGATTGTCCGAGGACGGGTTGCAACCCGTTGGGGACTATGTGGAACTCGCCGGCATCACTCGCGCCACCGAGGCGCCCGCCCTCTTTCGTCGCGGCACCAAGATCTATCTCCTCGCTTCCGGCAGCTCCGGTTGGGCGCCCAATGCCGCCCGCCTGTTCGTCGCCGACCAGGTCACCGGCCCGTATCAGGATATCGGCAATCCGTGCCGCGGGATTAACCCACACAACAATCTCGGACCGGAAAAGACCTTCGGGGGGCAGAGCACGTTTGTGTATCCCGTCGCCGGCCGGCGCGACGCGTGGATCGCCATGTTCGACCTCAACCAACCGCAGGATCCCATAACCTCCGGTTACGTCTGGCTGCCGATCGAGTTCGAGGGCGACCGCCCGATCATCAGCTGGCGCGACCGGTGGGACCTGTCTGTGTTCCCGACCAAATAAGTCCGCTTCTTTACTCCCTCTTCCGCCTGCTCTTCGCCGCCCCCTGCGCAATACCATGCCTTCTCCCCGCACCACGCGCTTTCGCCGGAAATTCAATGAGCCGGTCTGCCTCGATCGGCCATTGGCTCCGTGCAAGACCAGCGCAGCGAAAGCTCCATAGACCCACTCCGATTTCAGAAACGTTCAGTTCAACACCCCGAAAAAATGCAAACCAACCCAGCCCTCCAATCCCCTCAGCCGCAAAGCCGGCTTGCCTCCGTCTTCCCCCGTTTAGCCCGCGGGCTCTTGATGCCCCTGTGCCTCCTTTTCGCGATGTGTTCGGGCCTCAGCGGGAGCGCCCAAACCTCCCCGTCCACCGGCCCAGCGACGATTCAAGGGCGAGTACTCAACGTCACGACCGGTGATTACCTGAACAACGCCCGCGTGTTCGTCGAGGGCACGACACTGCAGGCCTTCACCAATGAATTCGGCGAATTCCGGCTGGCGGGAGTGCCGGCCGGCATCGTCACCGTGCACGCATTTTTCACGGGCCTCCCGCCCCAATCGGCCCAACTCACCGTCGAGGCCGGACAGACCGCCACGCAGGACTTCGAGCTCCGTCACGCCGATTCGGGAGCGCCGGCGAAGGATCCGATCTTGCAGCTCCCCGCCTTCGCCGTCGCCGCCGTGAAGGAGACCAACGCCAGCTCGATCGCGGTCAACGAGCAGCGCTTCGCCGAGAATCTCAAGAACGTCGTCTCCGCGGACGAGTTTGGCGGCGTGACCGAGGGAAACATCGGGGAGTTTCTGAAGTTTATTCCCGGCCTGACGCTCGATTACGTGGGGGCCGAGGCGCGCACGGCTTCGGTACGTGGCCTGCCGCCCGCGCACACCCGGGTGAACATCGACGGCAATCAGGTCGCTAGCACCGGCGCGGGGACTTTCAACCGCCAGTTCGAATTCGACCAGCTCTCGATCAACAACGTGTCCCGCGTCGAGGTGACCAAGGCACCAACGCCCAATATGCCCGCTGACTCGATCGGCGGCTCGATCAACCTCGTGAGCAAAAGCGCGTTCGAGCGCTCGCGGCCACAGTTCAGCTACAAGGCTTACGTCAACATGCTCTCCCAGTCGATTCAGGATGTGGACTACATCTCGTTCGAAAAGACGCCCGGACCCGAGCGAAAGCCCACGCTAAAGCTGAAGCCCAACTTCGAGTTCAGCTACATCCGGCCCGTCACCAAGAATTTCGGCTTCACGCTCACCGGGATGAAGACGAGCATCTTCAACCGCCAGTACGTCTCCGTCCCACGCTGGAGTCCCACGAGCAACGCTGGCACGCCCGGCACCGTCGCAACGTTCGAAAGACCCGCGCTGACGAGCTATCGCTTCATCGACGGCCCGAAAGTCACCGACCGCCACTCGATCGGCGCAACCTTCGACTGGAGGATATCGCCGAACGATGTGTTGAGTGTGCGGGGTTCTTGGAACGAGTTCGATGCCGTGTTCCGCAATCAAATTTACGACTCCGCGACCAACGTGCCGGCGACGTTCGGACCCGACTTCACCCAGAGCGGCAACAGCTCCGCGACGTTCGCCTCGAACGCGCATTCGGTGAGCATGCGCCGGGCGCTGCGCCGCACCTACGTCATCAGCGCCCAGCATCGCCACAACGGTCCCGTCTGGAAATTCGATGCCTCGGCCTCCTACTCCAATTCCCGCGCGTATTTCCGTGACATGGACGAAGGTTGGTTCGCCACCACCCAGCTCAGTCGCCCCGGCCTCAAGGTGCGTTACAATGGTATCCGCGATTCGATTCCCGGGTTGATCTCCGCCACGACGACCGCCGGTGCCCCGGTCGACATTCGCTCCCTGGGCAGTTACAACCTGACGCTGGTGAACACGCAGCCGGTTGATTCGATCAACACGAACAAGAACGCCAACGCCAGCCTCAGCCGGTACTTCAACATCGGCGTGCCGGTGCAGGTCAAGGCCGGCTTAGACTACCGCAGCATCACCTCCTTCGCCGACCGGCCGAGCCGGCAGTGGACGTTCCTGGGGCCGGATCGGATCGCCAACAACACCGACAATTCCGCCGCAAACTACGATCTCGTCGACCCGTATGCCGGCACCGTCAACGCCCCTTACGGTCTGGGTGGCTTTCAATATGTAAGTCCGATCAAGGCCTTCGATCTCTTCGTCAACCGTCCCGAATACTTCCTGCATGATGCTGTCTTTCAAGTGCAACAAAAGGCGCTGAACTCCCGCGTCATCACCGAAGAGATCAGCTCCGCCTATCTCCGCTTCGACCTGCGGCTGTTGGATAACCGGCTCTGGGTCGTCGCCGGAGCGCGCTACGAGCGCACGCACGACGAAGGCTCCGGTCCGATCAATGATCTTGGGCGCACGTTTCAACGTGACGCCGCCGGCAATCTCATCCGCAACTCCTCCGGCCAGCCGGTCAAGATCGTGGGCGATGCCGTAACACTCGCCAAGCTGCAGTACGTGGAACGTGGGGCGAAAATCGAAAAGGAGTACGGCGATCTCTACCCCAGCGTGAATCTGACCTTCAATCTCACGCCGGATATCGTCGCCCGGGCCAGCTACGCCGAGACCCTCTCGCGACCGAACTTCAATTTCATCATCCCCGGAACGACGCTGCCAGATCCCAGCACGACCTCCCGCGTCATTTCGATTAACAACGTCGAGTTGAACCCCTGGACCGCCCGGAACTACGATCTCGCGATTTCATACTACCCGAAGGGCGGCGGGGAACTGTCGGTCGGAGTGTTCCGGAAAGACATCAAGGACTTCTTCAGATCCACTGACATCGACGTGACGCCGGAACTGTTGGGTTTTTACGGCATCGATCCGACATTCGCGACCGGCGGCTACGTCCTCCGCTCGCAGCAGAATATTAAGGGCACCACCCGGATTGACGGCTTCGAATTCAGTTACCGGCAGCCGCTGAAGTTCCTGCCAGCTTGGGCGCGCGGGGTGAATGTGCGGTACAACATCACCAAGCTGAACCTGTCCGACGATGCGCAGTCAGACTTCGACGGCTTCATCCCCGTCAGCCAGAATTGGGGCATCAGCCTCGACCGGGAGAAGTTCAACGTCCGGCTCAACTGGAACTCCCGCGGACGCCAGAATCGAGCCCTGATCACCGGCGTCGCCGAGCCCGGCACTCGGGAGTATATCAAGGCCCGCCTTTCGCTCGATGTGGAGGCGGAGTATCGGCTCACAAAGAACCTCGGCCTCTTCGTCGGCGCGCGGAATATCACCCGGGAACCGGAGATCCTCCAACGGTTCGGTCCCACCACACCGGACTACGCGCGCACCTTCCAGCGCGCCGACTTCGGCTCCACGATCGCCGTCGGCGTGAAGGGCACCTTCTAGTCCGGATTTTTCCCAACGCGCCAACCCCGACCGAATGTGTAGCCGCGCTTGAACGCAGTGAAAGCGTGGCCGAACGGGCGACCACGTTGTCGCTTCGCTCCAACGCGGCTACACCAGGGGAAAATCGTCACCCAACGGTGCGATTCCGATCGATTTGAATACACGCACGAAGAATCTCCTCACCGGAAAATCCGTCCGCCCGATGGACGGAGTCCGGTGCTGATCATCGAAGACTCCCCTGCCGCAAAATCATGACCCTGAATCCCATTCGAATGCTAAGGGCGCTGCTCGCGGCGTCGGTGCTCAGCTCGGCTTCCGCCCAACCGATTGCCAACGACCGCTACACCCTTGAACCCACGGCCGACGGCGCCGTGCAGATCACGGCCAAGGCGGCCGGCACCTGGACGTTCCGCGGCGACTTCACCGTACTCGTCGCCAAGGCGGATCCGAAACCGGCAATGCGGCCGGCAAACATCCCCCGAACCCTGCACAACATCGCCACGTGGCAGACGGCCGCTCCGCGCGCCGGGACCGATTTGAAGCAGACGAAACGATCCGACGCGCAAGTGGGCGACGGTTTCGACGACCGCATCCTCGATGGCAAGACCGACCTGCGGACGGCCGATCTCTTCGCGGCCGCACCGGTCACCCACGTGAAGGCAACGGGCGTTCAGCACCAGGGCGACGCCCTTGAGTTCACTCTCGCCCCGCAGGATGCGTTTGCCCTGACCGCCCGCCTCACCCTGCCGCCCGGCGACGCCGAGCCCGTGCTCACGTTCACGCTCACACCCCGAACTGACGCGTGGTTCTCCGTCGGATACACCGGCGCGCCCGCCTATCCGCTCGAGACGCTCGCCGAGGTGTGGCAGCCTTTCATCTGGCAGGGAAAACGTTTCCCGACCCAGTCGATCCTCACGTCAGCCTACCAGTGCTCGCTGCCCGCGACCTTCGTGCGCAAGGGCGACGTCACCCTCGGCGTGGTGGTCGACGCCGGGGAGTTCCCTTTCTCCCCGTTGCCGCTGTTCGAAAACAGCCGCTTCGGCGTGGCGCTGCGCAACCCGGTTGGCGAGGCTCAGCCGATGGTTTTCGCGCCGATGCTCGGCGGCACGGAGTCGAAACGCACGCGCGGCCAGCCCTTCACGTTCAAACTCCGCCTCTTCGCCGGCACCGGCGACACCACCCAGGCCTTTGAGGACGTCGCGCGCCGGCTCTACGGCTTTCGCGACTATCGCCGCAACGCCATCAGCTCGCTCAATGAGACGCTCGACAATATGATCGACTACGGGATGAGCCACTACAGCTGGTTCATCGACGAGCTGAAGGGCTGCTCCTACTCGACCGACGTCCCCGGCGCGGTGAAGAACGTCAGCTCGCTCAACCCGCTCAACCTCGCCCTCATCGCCGACGATGAGGAGATCTTCAATAAACGCGCGTACCCAATCATGGAGTACATGCTCTCGCGCGAGAAATTCCTCTTCAGCCTCGACCCCAAGCAGAAGGGCCAGAGCCCCTCGCGTCTCCTCCTCGGGCCCAGCGCCCCTGTGAGCGAGCTCGCCACGCTCTACGGCATCACTCATGGCGCCTCACCCGTGCTGGGGCATCTGGCCAAACAGATGCTCGGACGCGACCGCATCCTCAATCTCGACGATGTCACCGAAGGCGGCAGCTGGCAGAACCAGCTGAGCGTGGCCCTCGTCACGGGCGACGCCAGTCTGCTGGCCGCCGCCCGTCGCGGTGCCGACGCCTATCTGGCGCAGCGCGTTGACCAGCCGCCCACCGGGTTCGACGACGGTGGCATGTTGTTCTTGATCGGATTCGCGCCCAAGTGGATCGACCTCTTCCGACTCTACGAGGCGACCGGCGAATCCCGCTACCTTGCTGCCGCCCGCCAGGGCGCCCGCCAGTACACTCAGTACACCTGGATGGCGCCGCGCATTCCCGACGAGGAAGTGACGGTCAATCCCGGTGGGCAGGCGCCGGTCTATTGGTATCTCAAGCGCTTCCCGCCGATGCGCGCCCCGGAGGAGCGCGTGCCGGCCTGGCGCGTCTCCGAGATGGGCCTCACCCCGGAATCCTCCGGCACGATGTCGGGCCACCGCGCCATCTTCATGGCGAACTACGCCCCATGGATGTTGCGCATCGCGGCGCTCACCGGCGACCAAATGCTGCACGACGTCGCACGTTCCGCCATCGTCGGTCGCTATCGGAATTTCCCCGGCTACCACATGAACACCGCGCGCACCACGATCTACGAGCGCGCCGACTACCCGCTGCGCGACCACAAGGAGCTCAGCGTGAATTCATTCCACTACAATCACATCTGGCCCCACATGAGCATTCTCGTCGATTTTCTCGTCACGGATGCCTTTGCGCGTTCCGGCGGAAAGATCGACTTCCCCGCGCACTTCATCGAGGGCTACGCGTACCTGCAGAGCAAATTCTACGGTGACCGACCCGGGAAGTTCTACGACCGCGATGACGCCGTGCTTTGGCTGCCGCGCCGGCTCATCCAGAGCGGCTCGGTGGAAATCAACACGCTCGTGGCCCGCGGCCGCAGCGGACTCTACCTCGCGTTCACCAATCAGTCGCCGCAGCCCGTCACCACCGAAATCACCCTCAGCGCCAAGGTGCTCCCGCAGCTCTCTGCGCGGACATATCGCACCCGCGTGTTGGCCGGTGGCGCGGATGCGTCTGAGCTGCGCGACGGTCGCCTGACTGTCACCGTTCCGCCAATGGGTCTGACCGCGATCGAAGTTGAGGGCCTTACCGTCACCCCGAAATTTCAGGACCGCCTCGTCGGCGCCCGTGCCACGGATGCGTGGCGCCGGGACTACCTCGAGCTGCCGTTCGGCGGCACCCGCGCGATGATCCTCAACTTCGGCCCCGCCGCTACCACGGCGTACGTCTACCTGCAGGCCGACGAGAGCAAGTTCAAGGCAGTCACCCTCAACTACACCCTCGCCGGCCGCCGGGTGTCGCTAACCGACGCGACGTTTCCGTTCGAGTTCACCGTGCCAGTTCCCGCCGGCGCGGACACCTTCGAATTCGAGGTGGGGGGCGTGACGCCTTCCGGGGACAAACAAGCTTCCGGCCCCGCCGTTTTGCAGCGATGACGCGGCACTGGTCCAACTCGGTGAACGATTTCATCAACCCGCGGCTTGTGGCGGCGGCGGCGCACGGCGACGTTCAGCGCGGCCTCCCACCTCCCAGCTTCATCTCCACCTAAGACTGCATGCCCCGCCTCCCTCATCTTCGCTGGTGGATCGCGACGCTCCTCGTGGGCGCCGCCGTGCTCAACTATGTGGATCGCCAGACCTTGTCTGCGCTCGCTCCGACCATCCAGACTGACCTCAAGATGGACGACCGCGCGTACGCCAATGTCGTCAATCTCTTCCTCGTCGCGTACACGATCGCCTACCTGTTCTCCGGCCGGATCGCCGATCTCATGGGCACGCGCGTAAGCATGGTGCTTTTTGTCGTCTGGTGGTCGGCGGCCAATATGGTCACCGCGGCCGCGCAGGGGGTGCAGTCATTGGGCGTCTATCGTTTTCTGCTCGGTTTGGGCGAAGCCGGCGTCTGGCCCGCGGCATCGAAAGCAGTCTCGGAGTGGTTTCCGGCGCGGGAACGCGCCCTGGCCATCGGCCTCTACACGATGGGAGCGACGCTTGGCGCTACGCTCGCACCCTATATCGTGATTCCGCTGGCCACCCACGCCTGGGGCCAGACCCTGCCTGGCGTCGCCGAGTTTCTCGGCCAGGGCGCGGGTTGGCGCATCGCCTTCATCCTCACCGGCGCCGCCGGCCTCGTTTGGCTCATACCGTGGCTCTGGATGTATCGCTCGCCCAAGGACAGCAAACTCATCACCAGTGGCGAACGCGAGATGCTGGAAAAATCCGCGGCGGCCGAGAGCCCGGCCGGTTCCAGCGAAAAGCCGTGGACGTGGAGGCAAGTTTTCACCTTTCGCGGCACCTGGCTGCTCCTGGTGGGGCGTCTCATCACCGACCCTGTGTGGTACTTCTATCAGTTCTGGTTCCCCAAGTACCTCAGCGCCGATCGGCATCTCTCGCAGGATCAATTGAAGATCACCTGGATCGTCTACGCCGCCGCCGGCGTCGGCAGCCTGCTCGGCGGATGGCTCTCTGGGCAATTGATCAAGCGCGGCACCGCGCCCGCTGCCAGCCGCCTGTGGGTGATGCTCGGCTGCGCCGCCATCATGCCGCTGTCGCCGTTTATCGCGCAGGCCGCCGGCCTCAATCTGGCCATCGCTCTCGCGGTCTGCACCGTCATCGCCGCGCTGGCGTGGTTGATCAACCTCAGTTCCATCGTCGTCGATATCGTGCCCAAGCACTCCCTCGGCACGGTCTTCAGCGTCGTCGCCACCGGCAGCACGATCGGCGGTATCATCATGAACCTGATTGTCGCCACCATGGTCTCCGGTCCCTCGACCAAGGCAGCCGGCTTCCTGGATCAGGCCATTAAATCCGTCGCCAGCGGCCTGCTCGAACTGGTGCAGGGCCAGGGCTACGCCCAGTGGTTCTGGATCATGGCCGCGCTCCACCCGATCGCGTGGCTGATGCTCTACTTCTGCGGGGTGCACCGTAAAACCACCGTGGCGCCCGCCTGACCACGGTTCTGCAGCACCCTCCCCGGATCAAGCCTGCGCACGAAAGAAGCGTCCACCCTTCGACCCTCATGGCCGCCGCAGTCACCCTCACCCGCGAGTCCGTCACGCTGCCGACCTACCTGCCGGCCGCGCCCGACCGCAATCCGATGTTCCTTGAGTCCCGCGTCTACCAGGGATCCAGCGGACGGGTCTATCCGCTCCGATTCTACGATCGCATCGCCGAACAGCCCGTTCCGTACGATTGGGACGCCGTTTACCTCGAGAACGAGTTCCTGCGCGTGATGATTCTTCCCCAACTGGGCGGCCGCATCCACCGGATGCTCGACAAGACCAACCACTACGACGCGATCTACTTTCAGCCCGTCATCAAGCCGGCTTTGGTCGGACTCGCCGGTCCCTGGGCCAGCGGGGGCATCGAGTTCAACTGGCCGCAGCATCACCGTCCGTCGACCTTCATGCCCGCCGACGTCTGCGTCGATTCGCATCCCGATGGCGCCATTACGGTCTGGCTAGGGGAACACGACCCGATGGCGCGCATGAAGGGCATGCACGGAGTCTGCCTCCACCCCGGCCGCGCCGTGGTTGAGCTGAAGGTGCGCATCTACAACCGCACCGATGATGTGCAGACATTCCTCTGGTGGGCCAATGCCGCCACCCGCGTCCACGAACATTACCAGAGTTTCTTCCCACCCGACGCCACCTTGGTCGCCGACCACGCCAAGCGCGCCATGAGCACGTATCCGCTCTGCTCGGGCCGATACTACGGAGTCGAGTACGCCGCTCGCGCCCGAAACGGGGTTCCGGTCGCCGAACGCCCCCGCCAATACCAGCCGTCCGGCGGCTACCCGGCAAACGATCTGAGCTGGTATGCCAACATCCCTGTGCCCACGTCCTACATGGCCATGGACTCCCGCGAGGATTTCTGCGGCGGCTACGACCACCGCGCCCAAGCCGGTCTCGTCCACCTCGCCAACCACCACATTGCCCCCGGCAAAAAGCAATGGACATGGGGCAACCATGAGTTCGGCTATGCTTGGGACCGCAACCTCACCGACGCCGACGAACACGGCGAACACCGACCCTACATCGAGCTCATGGCGGGGGTCTTCACCGACAACCAGCCCGACTTTTCCTTTCTCCAGCCCGGCGAAACCAGAACGTGGAGCCACCATTGGTATCCGATCCAGCAGATTGGCCCCGCCCAGCACGCCAACCTCCACGCCGCGGTCAGCCTGGCCGTCACCGACCACTCCGCCCGCCTAGGCGTCGCGTTCACTGCCACCCAACCCGCCGCCACCGTCACGCTCCGCCGGGGGCAACGGATCCTCGCGCACGTCTGCCGCGATCTCTCCCCGGCCGCGCCCCTGGTCGAAACCGTGGCGCTTCCGCGCGGTGCAACCTTGCATCAACTCTGCCTCGAAGCCAGAGCTGCCGACGGCACGGTCCTCATCCGCCACCAGCCACGTCCCGGAGCGAGTCGCAAGGCCGCGGACCTCGCCACCGCCAGCGAACCACCGCTGCCCGAAGCGGTCGGCGGCGCCGACGAACTGTTCCTCATCGGCCTGCACCTCGAGCAATACCGCCACGCCACGCGCCCCCCGGAGGCCTATTGGCAGGAGGCTCTCCGCCGCGACGACGGCGACTCCCGTTGCCATCTCGCGCTCGGTCGCTGGCACCTTCGCCGAGGGGAGTTTGGCCCCGCCGAATCACACCTGCGCGCGAGCCTCGCCCGGCTCACCCGTCGCAATCCCAACCCTGCCGACGGCGAGGCCTTTTATCAACTCGGCCGCTGCCTTGTGCTTCAGGCTGGCGGCGCAACGACCGCCGAAACTCGGCAGGCGAAGCTCTCGGATGCCTATGCGGCGTTCTACAAGGCCACCTGGAACCACGCGTGGCAGGCGGCCGGTTTCCACGCCCTCGCTGAGCTCGACTGTCGCCGTCTCGACTGGACGGCCGCGCTCGACCACCTCGAACGCGCCCTGCGGGTCAATACGGACAACCTTCGCGCCCGCAACCTCCGCGCCCTTGCCCTCCGTCGCCTGGGGCGTGAGGCCGAAGCCGCCGAGACGATTCGCGGCACGCTCGCCCTCGACCCGCTCGATCATTGGGGCCGGCTCCTCGCCAACCAACCCTTCAGCGGCGACACCCAGGTCCGGCTCGACCTTGCCCTCGACTTCGCCCGCGCCGGCTTCTTCGACGAGGCGGAAAGGCTGCTCGCAGCCGCCACTCCCGAACCGCTTTCCGGTACCGCTCCACTTGTCGCGTACTACCGCGCCTGGCTTTCCCAACTGGGGGGTGAAAAGCCCGACGCCATTCGCGCCCACCTTCGCGCCGGCGCGCGCACTCCCGGCGACTACTGCTTCCCGGCCCGCCTCGAGGAACAGGCCATCCTCCGCCACGCTCTGGCCGTCAATCCCCGCGATTCCCGCGCTCACGCCGCCCTCGGTCACTGGCTCTACGACCGTCGCCGCCACCGCGAGGCCATCACTCACTGGAAAAGCGCCGTTCGACTCGCACCCCGCGACGCCGTCGTCTGGCGCTGCCTCGGCCTCGGCTACATCAACATCCTCGGGAAACCCGCCGCCGCCCGACGCGCGTATGCGGCCGCCCGCCGCGCTGCGCCCCGCGACGCTCGCCTCCTCTACGAGGCGGATCAGCTCGCCAAGCGTCTCGGCATCTCCTCGGCGCTCCGCCGGCGCGAACTCCTGCGCCACCCTGCGCTCGTCGCCGCCCGCGACGACCTTTCCCTCGAACTCTGCGCCCTTCACAATCAGCTCGGTCAACCTGCCCTGGCCCTGCCGATCATTTCCACGCGTCGCTTTCAACCATGGGAGGGTGGCGAAGGCCAGGCCCTCGGGCAACATACGCGCACTCGCCTCCTACTGGGCCGCGCAGCCCTCGCCGACGGCGATGCCGCCACGGCCCGGGCCGAATTTTCCCTCGCCCTCACCGCGCCGGAACACCTCGGCGAGGCCCGCCACCTCCTCGCCAACCAGAGCGAGATCCACTTCTGGCTGGGCGAAGCCTGTGCCGCCTCCGGCGACCACCCCGCGGCCCGGACCCACTGGCACTCCGCCGCCAGTTTTCGGGGCGATTTTCAGGCAATGAGCGTGCGCGATTTCTCCGAGTTGACCTACTACACCGCGCTCGCCCAACGCCGACTTGGTCAAACCGCCCGGGCCGAACGACTGCTTCACTCGCTGCTGGCTCACGCTCGCCGCCTGGCGGCGGCGCCCGCGACCATCGACTACTTCGCCACGTCGCTGCCGACCATGCTCCTCTTCTCCGACGACCTACCGCGGCGCCAGCGTACTACCGCGCTCTTTCTCGAAGCCCAGGCTCGTTTCGGCCTTGGCGAGCGCCCCGTCGCCCGACGTCTCCTCCGTCAAGTCCTCACCCGCGATCCCGGCCACGCTCCCGCCGCCGATTTCCCCTCCGCCGAGCATTAATCTTTCCTTTATTCCGCCGTGCACCTCGCTCCTCCTTCCTCCTCCCGTGAACTGCGCTCCGTCCGCCACGACGCCGATTTGGTAATCGTCGGCGGTGGCCTCGGCGGCACGTGCTGCGCGCTCACGGCGGCGCGCGCCGGCCTCAAGGTCGTGCTCGTGCAGGACCGGCCCGTGCTGGGCGGCAACGCTTCCAGCGAGGTGCGCCTGTGGATCCTGGGCGCCACTTCCCACATGGGGAACAACAACCGCTGGGCGCGCGAGGGCGGCGTGATCGACGAATTGCTGGTCGAAAACATGTACCGCAACCCTGAGGGTAACCCGCTCTTCGTCGACGCGCTGCTGCTCGAGATGGTCACGGCGGAGAAGAACATCACGCTGCTGCTCAACACCGCCGTCCACGACGTCACGAAGCGCGACCCGGACACCATCGCGAGCGTGCGCGCATTCTGTTCGCAAAACTCCACGGCCTACGAACTGCACGCCCCGCTCTTCTGCGACGCTTCGGGCGACGGCCTCGTGGGTTTCATGGCGGGCGCCGCTTTCCGCATGGGTGCGGAGTCGCGCGAAGAGTTCGGCGAGGGTTTTGCGCCCTCCAAAGAGTACGGCGAACTCCTCGGCCACTCTCTGTATTTCTATTCCAAGGACACCGGCCGGCCCGTGACCTTCACCCCGCCGAGCTTCGCCCTGACCGACATCACCAAGATCCCGCGCTGGCGGCAGTTCAAGGCGGGCGAGTTCGGCTGCAAGCTCTGGTGGCTCGAATACGGCGGGCGCCTCGACACCGTGCACGACACCGAGGGGATCAAGTGGGAACTTTGGAAGGTCGCTTATGGCGTTTGGAATCACATCAAGAACAGCGGCCAGTTCCCCGAGGCCGCCAACCTCACGCTGGAGTGGATCGGCCACATTCCGGGCAAGCGCGAGAGCCGCCGCTTCGAAGGCGACTACATTCTGCGCCAGCAGGACATCGTCGAGCAGCGCGCACATCCCGACGCCGTGGCGTTCGGCGGCTGGTCGATCGACCTCCACCCGGGTGACGGCGTATTTTCGGAGAAACCCGGCTGCAATCAGTGGCACTCCAAGGGCGTTTACCAGATTCCGTACCGCTGTCTCTACAGCCGCAATATCACCAATCTCTTCCTCGCCGGTCGCGTCATCAGCGCCTCGCATGTCGCCTTCGCGTCCAGCCGCGTCATGGCCACGTGTGCGCACGCGGGCCAGGCTGTCGGCCTCGCCGCCGCGCTTTGCCGTCGCGACACGCTCCTGCCGCGCGCGCTCACGGCGCCTGCGCCCCTCGCCGAACTGCAGCGCGCCCTCCTGCGCACCGGCCAGCACATCCCCGGTTTCTCCCTGGCCGGCGACTCCGCCGATCTCGCCCAGCGCGCCACGCTCTCCGCCTCCAGCGAATACCAGCTCGCCACGCTCCCGGCCGACGGCCCCGCCGTCTCCCTGGCCGACGGCTGGGCGATGATGCTCCCCGTCACCGCCGGCACCAAGCTCGACCTCGCGGTCTTTGCCGATGTCGCCGCCGCCGCCGAGCTGCGGGTCGAGCTGCGCCAAAGCAGCCGGTCCGACAACCACACGCCCGACGTCACGCTCGAAACCAAGACGCTCCCCCTCGCCGCCGGCGACGGCCAGGAGGTCGCGGTGTCCTTCACCCACACGTTTGCCGACACCCGCTACGCCTTTGTTTGTTTCTTTGGTGGACCCGCCATCCGCCTCCGCACGAGCGAGCAGCGGCTCACGGGCGTGCTTTCGCTCTGCCACATGGTGAACCTCGCCGTGGCGAAATCGGCGGTGCAGACGCCGCCGCCCGATATCGGCGTCGATACCTTTGAGTTCTGGCAACCGCAGCGCCGCCCCGCCGGCCGCAACCTTGCCCTGCGCCTCGCGCGCCCGCTCGCGGCCTTCGGCGCCGCCAACGTCGTCAACGGCGTCGCGCGCCCCACCAACGCGCCCAACGCCTGGCTCGCCTCCCTCGCCGACCCCGCGCCTGCACTCACCCTGCGTTGGGCCGAGCCGCAGACGATTGCGCGGATCGAGCTCATGTTCGATCCAGACTACGATCACCCCATGGAGTCGGTCCTCATGGGGCACCCCGAGCGCCGCATGCCGTTTTGCGTGGAGCGTTACCGCGTGCTTGACGAAAGCGGCCACGTGCTCGCCACCTGCACGGAGAATCATCAGGCCCGCAACGTCATCGTGCTCGCCTCGCCCGTCACGACCCGCGCCCTCCGGCTCGAACTCGCCGCCCCCGCCGCTCACGTCCCCGCCGCCCTGTTCGAAGTGCGGTGCTACGCGTAGCCCGCCTGCATCACACTCAAGCTGGTTTTCTCCCCCGTTCTAGTCTTCGACGCTTCTCACTCGTCCGTTACAACATCAGCGAAAACGACAGCGGAAACCTCATCCGCTTTTCCGGCGTGCCCACGAACACACAAATCTACAACAACACCTTTTACGCCAAGCCCACGATGGACAACCGCCGTGTTCCCGGCGACCCGCCGCGCATCCTTTACCACAAGGACTGGCAGGGATGGTCCGACGGCGTGGAATTCACGAACAACATCATCTACAACGATTGCCCGCAGGCCGTTTATGAGTTCGGCCAGAGCCGGAACAATAGATGGTCGCACAATCTGTTTTTCGGCCACCACCCCGCCAGCGAACCGGGCGATGCCGCCAAGGTCACCGCCGATCCGCTTTTCGCTGGCAACCCCGGCACTGCCGACCGCGGTCGGGGGTCCGCCATCGCGGTTTATTACTGGAAGGAAACCGGATTTTGCTGGGGTTGGGTCGGGTGGGGGTTAGGGGGAGGGGCGGAGGAAAAACCAAGGCGGCCCCCTTAGCCCCCCACACCGAAAAGAGGCTTTTCGCGACGGGTGACGGCAGTCCTCGCGGAGCGACGAGATGCGCCCGCCGAAAATGGGCCGGAACGTTGGGCGCAACAGGCGCCTGGAACGGGTTGCTCGCAAACCTCACGATGCGCAGAGGCAAAGCTCCGCCCGGCTCGCGGTCAAGCCGCAAGCCTTCAAACTCTTTCCGCCGCGTCGGCTTGAACGAAATCGTCGTCCGGGAAGGCCTGCCCGCCGCTCGCGCTCCAGAAGACCGGCTCGCCGTCGGGCGCATCAGACTGGGAGAACTCGTCACCGAACAGTTCGCCCTGCCCGGAGTCCGCCGGCGCGACCTGCGGTGCCGCGGGCAGTTCGAAACCCGTCTGGTCGAAGTCCTCGCCCGGCTCCATCACCTCCGCGCGGAACCGGATCGGCTCGTCACGTGGCTTTGGATACGGCAGCCCGGGCGGGAAATCCGGCGGGTCGAGGGCGTGACACTCGCCCGTCGCGGCGTCGATCAGGACGGCGACCTCCGGGCGGGGCGGACCAAGCGCAAAGGGGCGCTCGTGGGGTCGGGCCAGGCCGAGCGGCGCGAGGACGGCCGCGATCTCGGCCCTGGTCTCGACGACCGCGATCGGCTGCAAGAGACCCGAGCAGAGCGGGCACTTGAGCGGGTTCGCACCCCAGACTTGCTGGATCAACTCCCGCCAGGCCGTGCGGCGGCGCCGGGGGCGGGCCGGTGGAGGATGAATCTTGCCCGCCGCGGCGCCGGCGGTCCGTTGTCGCAGGCCACGGGATCGATTGCTGTACCAGCCGTAATAGCGGACCTGCGGCACCCCCTTCGGCGGGATTTGGTCCAGCAGCGCGGTGATGAACTGGGAGGCGGAAAAGACCTCGAAGTTGCGCTTGGTGCGCCAGTGGCGCTCGGAGCGGTAAAGCACGCTGCCGGCTGCGGGGTTGTAGGTGATCTTCTTGAGGGAGAACGGGGCGCGCAGGAGATACTCCGCGAGGCGGCGGCGGCCGGCGGCATCGTCGGCGGCGAGGGGGGCTTCGCCGGCATCGACGGAAAAGCCGCTGTGGCGCCAGTTCTTGAGTTTGGCGATCTGCCAGTCGGTGAGGGCGCCGGCATCGCGCAGGCGGCGCAGGACGGTGTGGCGCCAGAGTTCGGCGAGTTCTTGCCAGCCGCCGGGCGGGGCAAGGTGGAAATCGCCGCTGGGGGAGAACACGCCGGCGGCCGCCAGCACGTGCACGTGGGGGTGCCGGAACAGAAAGTCGCCAAAAGTCTGGACGGCGACGACGAGGCCCGGCTGGCCTTCGGCCTGGCCGGTGCGTTGGCGGAGCCAGGTGGCGATCGCGGAGTGGGCGGCGTGGTGGAGTTCGCCGAGCAGGGCGCGGTTGAACTTGAAGGTGTTGCGGATCAGCCGCGGGATGGTGAGCACGAGGTGCCGGTGCGGCACTGGGGCGCAGATCTCATCGGCGATGAAGGCGCCTTCGATGAGGGTGCGGCGCTGGTGGCACGAGGCGCAGAGCCCGCGTTGCTTGCAGGAAAACGGGCAAAGGAATTCGTGACCGCAGTCGGGGCAGTGCAGGCGGGTGAAGCCAGCGTGAAGGTCGCCGCAGTCGAGGAAGGCGGCGATGGCCGCGGCGGCTTCGGGGGAAAGGCCGGGCACTTTGGCGGCGTGGTCGTGGAGAATCTGCCAGACCGGCGAAGCGCGGGGCTGGCGGGGGCGGTAGCGGATGCACACCATCTGGCGGGCCGATTACCCTGCGCGTGACGCCGCTGCGGCCAAGAGCGCGCTATACCCAAATTATGGGGTAAGCAAAGTCCCTGACTGTTCCTGTCGATCGGAAGACTTCCGTTCGACGCCCGCCCACTCCCAGTTCCCTGTGGGCGTGCCTTTGCGTCGCCGGGTTCGAGGACATTCGAGGTTGTTCGAGCTTCCAGTGTCTTGCTACGTCGGACACAAAGATCAGCTCGAATGAAGCTCGAACGGTTCATGCGCCCGTGAGTGTGAGAACGACCTTGGCTTCGCGGCGCGCGTCGCACAGCTTGCCGTAAGTTTGGCGCTGACGATGACCGCCTTCGTAGAACGAGAGTTGAAAAACCGCGCGGCCGCGATTCGGGACCGTGTAGATTTTGATTTCGTGTTGTCCGTTGGTGAGGACGATGGGTTGGCTCATGACTTCGGTTGGGTTGTCAACCGCGTGTCATGCAGACCCGGCGAAGCTGCGCATGTCGTTGGCCCACCGAGAAACTCGGCGAGCCGCTGACGTGAGCGCATTTCGGGAAACGTGGAGTGCGTGGGGCGTTCGGCGTCGCGGGTGGGCGCTCGCGGCGGCGGCGGCGCTGTGCGTCTGGATCGCGTGGGTGGGGGCGATCGGGAGCCGTTTCGAGGTGGTGGCGGGCGGAGCAGATTCGTCGGGTTACCTCAATGGCGCGCGCCTGCTCGCGGCCGGACGCGCGTCGACGGACCTCCGGCTTCCTGAGGAGGTGCGAGGAGTGGCGCGCCCAAACGAGTTCATGCCCCTCGGCTTCACCCTGGGGCGTCGCGAGGGGGAGGCAGTGCCCACGTATCCGCCGGGTCTGCCGCTGCAGTTCGCGCTGGCGGCCGTGGTGTTTGGCTGGAACGGGGGACCGTGGGTGGTGAGTTTGGCGCTGGCGGCGCTGCTGCCCCTGCTGATGGTGCGCGCAGCCCGGGAACTCGGTGTCTCCCGGCCGCTGGCGTGGGCGGGGGCAGTTGTCCTGATGGCCAGCCCGGTGACGCTGTTCGGGGCGCTCCAGCCGCTCAGCGACCTCCCGGCCGCGGTGTGGAGTCTTGGGGCGCTTTCGGCGGCGTTACGGGCGACGCGGAGGGAGGCGGGGTGCAGCTCGGGCGGGGCCTCCCTCGGATGGTCGATGACCTGCGGAGTGGCGGTGGCGATCCGGCCGACCAGTGCGCTCATCATTCCGGCCTTGGTTCTGATCCTCGGGTGCTGGCGCGGCTGGCTGGGAGCCGCGCTTGGCGGACTGCCCGGTGCGCTGGCGCTCGGTGCTTATCAGGGCGCGTTGTATGGGCACCCCTTGGCGACCGGATATGGCAACATCCTCGCGGCGCTGGGTCCCGAGTGGATTGGCATCACGGTGCGCTCGTACGCGGAGTGGCTGCCGCGGGTGTTGCCGGGCGTGGTGGGCGTGCTGCCTGTAGTCGGGGTTTTCTTCCTGCGGGAGCCGGAACGCCGGCGGCGGATGCTCGGCTTGATCGTCTGGGTGGTGACAGTGGCGGGATTCTACGCGACGTACCCGGTGACGCACGAAGTGTGGTGGTGCCTGCGTTTCCTGCTTCCGGCCTTTCCGGCGCTGGTGTTGGCGGCATTGCTCGGCGCACAGGCGCTGGTGGAGCGGACGGAAGGGAAAGGTCCGATGCGGTGGGGGATGGCCGGAGCCTTGACCCTCGCGCTCTGGGCTGTCGCCCTGTCTTGGCTGTGGGTGCCGCGCCTGCACTTGACGGCGATCGGTCCGGCCGAGCGAGTCTACCGCGATGCCGGACGTTGGGTGGCGGGAAACCTACCTCCTCAGGCGGTCGTCTCCAGCTTTGCGGCCTCGGGCGCGCTCTACTACTACTCCCCCATGTCGACTCTCCGCTTTGATGACCTCCGGCCCGGCGCGGGCCCGGAGATCGTCCGCCGTCTGCACGCGGCGGGACGGCCGGTCTTTGCGTTGGTGTTCGAGGCCGAACGCCCGTCGGCGCAGGAGCGTCTCGGAGTGGGGCGATGGGTTGCGGTGCGGAATTGGGGAGGGCTGCAACTGTGGCGGGTGGAGCCGGACGCGTGAATCCACCGGTCGCAGACCCAAGGGCGGTCACATCGCCGAGACGCTGGGGGTGGCGCGCGCTTTACCTTGCCGCGGTGGCGGCCTTCCTGCTCGCCTTTGCGCGGTTCCACGACCCCGGGTTCGGTTTCACCCGACTGATTTCGGTGGGAGACCGGGTGGCGCCCGCCGCGGTACCGATGCTTCGCGCGACGCCGCATTACGTCCATGAGGATTCGTATGGGTACGACGGCACCTACTACGCGCAGATCGCGCTGCACCCGCTGCTCCGGGAGCCTGCCTTGGACCTGGCCTTGGACAACCCGCACTACCGGGCGCGCCGGGTCGCGGTGCCTTGGCTGGCATGGCTGGCGGGGCTGGGACAGCCGGGGTGGATCCTGCAGGCCTACGCGGTGGCGAACGCGGTCTGCTGGCTTGGCTTCGCGTGGATCTTGCTGGCGTGGTTCCCCGCCGACGGCTGGCAGAATTTTCTCCGGTGGGCGGGCTTCCTCTTCTCGGCGGGAGTCTGCCTGAGCGTGCGCCATGCGCTCTTGGATGGTCCGGCGCTGCTCCTGACGGCGCTTGCGGTGCGGGCGGTGGAGTGCGGGTGGCCGCGGCGTGGGGTCGCGTGGCTGGCGCTGGCGGCGCTGACGAAGGAGACCAGCGTCCTGTCGTCGGCCGTCCTGGTTGCGCCGTGGCCGCGGGACTGGCGTGGATGGGCGGGTCTGGTGGTGAAAGGAGCGTGGGTGGTGGCGCCCCTTGGCGTGTGGATGCTGTACGTTTCGGCGCGCTTTGGCCCGGTGGCCGACGCCGGGGACGGCAACTTTTCCTGGCCCTTGACTGGCTTGGTGGAGAAGGCGCGCGAACTCGGGGGTGATCTGGTGGCGAACGGAGTGCGGGCTCCGGAAGTGCTCGGGCTGGCGGCGCTCCTTGGCACGGTCGTGCAATTCCTGTTTCTCGCCCTCTGGTGGCAGCCGGCGATGGCATGGTGGCGGGCGGCGGCGCCCTTTGCGGTGCTCCTGATGTTCGTGTCGCAGCCCGTGTGGGAAGGCTTTCCGGGGGCGTACCCGCGCGTGCTGCTGCCCCTCGCCCTTGCATTCAATGTGTTGGTTCCCCGCGGCGGACGGTGGCTGCCCCTCCTGCTGGCAGGGAACCTCGCGGTGCCCCTCGGGCTGACGCAGTTGGCGGCGCCTCACGGAGAATTTTTCCGGGTGGACACGACGGCGGTGCGCGTGGTCCGAGGTGAGGGTTGGTACCCGGCGGAGACGGGCGACGGCCGCACCTGGCGGTGGACGGGAGCGGTTGGAACGCTCCGCGTCGAGAATCCCGGCGACCGCCCCGTCGCGCTGCGCCTTCGCGGTGAGGCGCGCGGGATGGGTGAAGGGGAGATGGTGCTGCGCGTGGCTGGCGAAGAGCGCTGGCGCGGGCCGCTTGGCGTGAAGCGGGAGCCCTTCGCGACCTCCTCCCTGCAAGTGCCTGCGGCGGCCTCGGTGGTGTGGGAGTTCGCTGCCACCATTCCCCCTCGAGCGCCGGGGAAAGGCGACGATCGCGACCTCGCGCTTGCGCTCTACGATGTGGTCATCGAACCGGTGGCTTCGGGAGGTCGACCATGACGCGCTCCGGGGACCGCACGGAACGTCTGTTGGCGCGCCCGCTTTCTGTGTTGCAAACGTGCGCCCGCTGCAGCGGTCTCCGGGCTGGCCCAACATTTGCCGTGGCGGTGGTTTCTTCCTCGAAAGCCCTTATCTTCCTTTTCGCCGTCTTCGTCACCGCCACCGCGGCGGCATTGGCGGCGCCGGCCGGAGAGCGGGCGCCCCCGGCGGCGGGGATCGTGCTGCCGGAGCAACTCTTCCCCACACTGGACCGCATTCTCGCCTCCGCGTTGCAGCAATCCCCCCAGGCGATCCGGGCCTCGGTCGACGTTTTGATGGCGGAGCAGATGGAGGACGTAGCCCGTGCCCGTCTTCTTCCCTACGTAGGCGGCGGCGGGACCTACAGCGCGGCGCAGGAGCGGAGGCTCGATCGCCCCGGCTCCTTTCCGGCCGAGAAGCTGACGTACAATTTCGGTCTGACGCAGCCGCTTTACCATTGGGGAGCGCTGCGCGACGGCTTGCGGGTCGCGCAGATCGCCTCGCTGATTGCGGACAGAAATCAGGCGGAGGCGATGCGGGTGCTCGTGCTGGACCTCCGGCAGGTCTTCCTCCGCCTCGTCGTCGAGAAGGCCGGGCTGAAGCGGATCCAGACCATGGTGCAACTCGCCGAGGAGGACCTGCGCGCGATGGAGTCGCGGATTGCCTCGGGCGCGGCCCCGAATGCCGAGTTGCTTGGGGCGCAGTTGCGGTTGGAGGACGCGCGTCTCGAGCTGGAACGCGGTGCGGAGGCGATGCGGTTCAACCGGGCGGCCCTCGAACGGCTCGCCGGCATCCCGCCTCTGGCCCCGGAGGACATTCCCGACGTGATCCCCCCCTTGCCGCCGGTCCCCGGCGGACCGGGCGCCCTCCTCGCGCGCTTCGAGGGAGATCGGGATGCGGGCGGTGATTTCCGGCTCGGCGCACTGAACCTCCAGCTGGAACAGGAGCGCCTCAACTACCGCATCATCAACGTCAACCTGCGGCCCAAATTCAACATCGTCACCGGCGCGATGCAGGATGAGGTCAGCTACACCGGCAGCCCGGCGGATCGCGCGCGCATCCAATCCTTTTACGCCGGCATCAACCTGAACTGGACGCTCTTCGACGGGCACGCGACCCGCGCCCAGCGCAAGGTTTCGCTGTTGCGGACGCGCCAGCTGGAAGGGGAGCGCGAAACCCGTCGGGCGGAGGTGGTGGAGCGAGCGCGCAACCAGGCGCGGTTGCTGGAGATCGCGCAGCGGCAGATCGCCGTGAGCGAAGGGCGTCTGGGACAGCTCGACGGACTGGTGCGTTTCCAGGAGGAGGAAGTGGCTCGGGGAAACCTCTCCCGTCGCGAGGCGGCATCCGTGGCCCTGTCCCGGGACGACATTCTCGTGCGCACCTTTGCCAATCGGGTTGAGTACCTCAGCCGTCTCGCTGAGTTTTTGTCCGTGATCGGCCGCGATCCCTTGCTGGCCCGAATTCCCGAATCCCGCCCATGAAGCCGCGTTCCTCCGTTCCCCGCGCTGTCCTCTCCATCGGTGCGGTGCTGCTGCTCGTGGGTGCCGCTTACGTCGCGTGGATGAACTCGAGCTTGGAGGTAAGGACCGAGCCCGTCCGACGCGGCAAGGCGGTCAATGCGGTGACGGGCAGCGTGACGGTGGCCGCCGAGTTCGTGGCCACGGTCCGGGCGTCCGTGCCGGGAAGGATCACGCGGACGGGGCTGGACGTCGGTTCGGCGGTGAAGGCGGGCGACTTCCTCGTCCAACTGGACACCGTGGACCTCGATCTTGAGATCGCCTCGACGGAGGAAGGCCTGCAGACGGCTCGACGCCGGGTCGAGGTGGGCTCGGTGACCCGAATCGAGCTGGAGAACGCGCGTGTGGATCTCGCGAATCTGGAGCGGGCGGTGACGATGGGAACGGCTTCCTCGATCGATCTGGACCGCTCCCGTCGCAACGTGAAGGCGATCGAGCAGCGCCTCGCGCTGGAGACGCTGGCGAACGAAGCCACCATCGCGCAGTTGGAGAACGCACTGGCGGTGAGGCGGCGCCAGCGGGAGAAGATGACGGTGACCGCCCCGGCGGACGGCGTGATCACGGAGGTGTTCGCCCGGCCCGGGGACCTGATTGGCGGCGAGTCGCCGATCGCGACGCTCATTTCGACCCGTCGCACGGTGGAGGCAAAGATCAGCGAGGAGAACTTCTCCGGCGTGCGCATCGGCCAGCGAGCGTCCGTGCGCTTCCTCGGCTACGGGGATGAGCGTTTCGGCGCGCAGGTCTCCAAGCTGCTCCCGACGGCCGATGCGGCGACGCAGCGCTACGTCGCGTTCCTGGAAGTCGATGTCCCGGCGGAGCGGCTCCTGCCGGGGCTGACCGGGGAAGTCAGCATCGTGGTGGGCGAGCGGGTGCAGGCGCTGATCTTCCCGCGCCGGGCGCTCTTCGACGGCAAGGTGTACGTGGTGCGCGATGGGCGGGTTGAATTGCGCCCGGTGCGGACGGGATTCGTCAGCCTCAACGAAGTGGAGGCACTGGACGGCCTCGCGGAAGGTGAGCGCGTCGTGGTCGAGAGCCTCGACCGGATGCGGGCCGGCGACCGGGTGCGGCAGGCTGGTTCCGCGCCCTGAGCCCGCTTCCGGAAACGCTTCTCTCGTGTCGACCAACCTCCGGATCGCCCTCCGCTTCCTCACCGCCCGGCGGAAAGCCATGGTGATGAGCCTGGCGTGCATCACGCTCGGTGTGGGTCTGTTCGTGGTGACGCAGGCGACGACCACCGGCTTCGAACGCTTCTTCATCAAGACCATCGTTGGGACGAATGGAGCGATCCGAATCGAGGACCGTATTCAGGAGACGCTGCGGACGATGGAGGCGGAGCGGGGCAGCGATGCGTCGGGATTCGTCGTGGAAGTGAAGGAAGGCCGGAAGTACATTCAGGGCATCCAGGATCCGGCGCTGCTGATCGCTGCCGTGCAGCGTTTTGCCAATGTTTCTGGAACCTCGGAGGTGCTGTATGGCTCGGTGGAGATGCGTTCAAGCTTCAAGAACGAGGCGGCGCGGGTTTACGGCATCCACCTCGACGACCACTTGCAGGTCTCCGACCTGGGTCGGCAGATTGTCCGCGGCGACCTCGCGGATTTTCGGCTGACGCCAGCCGGCACGCTGGTGGGGATCAAGCTGGCCGAGCGGCTGCAGTTGGAGGTGGGCGACTCGTTTCAGTTGCAGGCCGGTGGGGAAGTGCGGCGTTACCGGGTTTCGGCGATCTTTGAGACCGGGGTGGGCGACATCGACAAGGATCGCCTCTTCCTCCACCTGGGCGAGGCTCGTTCGCTGCTGCGGCGTCCGACTGGGGCCTCGTTCATTCAGGTGAATGTCGTGGACCGGGATCGCGCGACGCAGGACGCGGCGCACATGGAGGCGGTGCTGGGCCACAGTGCCTCCTCGTGGCAGGAACGGGAACGCACCTGGCTGGACGTCTTCCGGGCGTTGCGTCTCTCGACCAGCATTACGGTTTCCGTGTTCACGCTGATCGCGGGCATTGCCATGTACAATACGCTGGCGTTGGTGGTGATGGAGAAGACCAAGGATATCGCGATTCTGCGCTCGATGGGCTACACGCGGCGTGACGTCACCCGGATCTTCCTCTGGCAGGCTGCGATGGTGCTGGCGGCAGGCGCGGTGTTGGGCTGCGGGCTGGGGGCCGGAGTGACCTATGGCGTGTCGCTGATGCGGATCAGGATCCGAGGCATCTTTACGGCGGACCACTTCATTGTCGCCTGGTCGGTCTGGCACTACCTTGCGGCGGTCGCGATCTCGGTCGTGATGGTGATGGCGGCGAGCCTGCTGCCGGCGCGCCGGGCGGCTCGGCTGGAGCCGGGAGACATCATTCGGGGGACGGCCCAGTGAGTTCCCCTGGCAACGTGAGCCCCGCTGGAGCGCGGCCCCTGGGAGATCCCGTCCTGCGGTGCGAGGACCTGCACCGCTCGCTGGGGCAGGGGGAGGGGAGGGTTCATGTGCTGCGCGGCGTGTCGTTCGCGGCGCGGCGTGGCGAAGTGTACGCGATGGTCGGACCCTCCGGCTGCGGGAAGTCGACCCTCCTTTACCTCCTTGGCCTCCTCGACGTGCCCGATCGCGGCGAGATTTGGATCGATGGGCAGCGGATGTCCCGAGACGACGACGCCGCCCGGACGGCGGCGCGGTGCCGTCACCTCGGCTTCGTCTTTCAGTTCCATTTTCTCCTGCTCGAGTTCACGGCTCTGGAGAACGTGATGCTGCCCATGCGGAAGCTGGGTCGGTGGGGCCCTTCCGAGATGCAAGACCGAGCGCACGCCCTGCTCGCATCGGTCGGTCTCGCTTCAAAAACGCATCGCCTTGGCAATCAGCTCTCGGGAGGTGAGCAACAGCGGGTCGCGATCGCCCGGGCTCTCGCCAACGAACCCTCGATCCTGTTGGCCGATGAACCGACGGGTAATCTCGACGTGCGTAACTCGGCGATGGTGTTTGAGTTACTCACGGGGCTGGCCCGGAAGAACGGACAGGCGATCGTGGTGGTGACCCATAACCCGGAGTTGGCGGCGCGGTGCGATCACACCCTGCCGATGCGCGATGGGCTGTTCCTGACCTGAGAGCGGGCAGAAGCGCGGTTCTTCGGCCTGATTAGCGGGGCGCATCCGGCTGACGTTCGGGCTAATGTCTCCGGCATTTCGCCCCGCCCGGGGAATTTTTGGTTTACTTTCGAAACCGTGGACCGTTCGCTTCGCGGCTGATTTTCAGCACCTGCGACGACCGTGAGCACCCTCTCCACGAGAAAAACCTTTTTTGCCAAGTTGGCTGGCCTGCTGGCCGTGTCCGTGGGCGGATCCCGCCTCTCGGCTCGTGAGGCGTCCGACTCGGCTGCTCCCGCCCCGTCGGTGAAGCCGACGTTGGCGGTCCGTCCTGAGCAGCGGGCGGTTTCCCGACGCGACGCGCGGGCCTGAGCGGTCGAGACGACTCAACGTTCGCACTTTCCGGCTATGTCGAAGCTCTTTCCCAAGTCGGCCAATCGACTGCCGCTCCAGATCATCATCTACGTGTTTGTACTGGGCGGAATCGTCACGGCTGCAACGAATTACTACGCTACGCCCAAGTACACGCGGGTGGGGTACGCTCCGGTGCAACCGGTGCCCTTCAGCCACACGCTGCACGCGGGGGAGCTGGGCCTCGATTGCCGGTACTGCCACAGCAATGTCGAGAAGTCGGGTCACGCCAATATCCCCTCGTCTCAGACCTGCATGAACTGCCACAGCATCATCAAGGCGAACAGCCCGTTGCTGGAGCCGGTGCGGACGAGCTACGAGACCGGCAATCCGGTGCCTTGGGTGAATGTCCACGTGCTGCCGGAGTACGCCTACTTTAACCACTCCGTGCACATCGCCCGCGGCGTCTCGTGCGTGGAGTGTCATGGTCGGATTGACCAGATGGACGTGGTGACGCACGCGAAGCCGCTTTCGATGGGCTTCTGTTTGGACTGTCACCGGGAACCCGAAAAGTTCATCCGCTCGCCCGAGCTGGTGACGAAGCTGGACTGGAAGCACCCGGGCGGTGTGGAAGGCCAGTTGGAGCAGGGGAAGAAGTTCGTCCACGACTGGAACGTCAAACCGCCGCAAAGCTGCTCTGGCTGCCATCGATGAAACGCAAATTTCAGCATCCTGAACCGTCGGAAGGTGAAGCTCGCGGCCGGCGCTACTGGCGCAGCCTCGACGAACTGGCTGCGACCCCCGGCTTCCGCGATCAGGTCGCGCGTGAGTTTCCGGACGGCGCGTCCGGGATCGAGGGAGTCGACCGACGCCATTTCGTCCGCATCATGGCGGCCTCGTTCGCCTTGGGAGGAGTGGGGCTGGCGGCCGGATGCCGTCGTCCGGAGGAGAAGATCTTGGCCTACGGGAAGTCCGTGGAGGGCGTGATCCCTGGCCTGCCGCTGTTCTTTGCGACGGCAATGCCGATCCGCGGAGGGGCGATTCCCCTGCTGGCCGAAACGCATTCGGGGCGTCCGACCAAGCTGGAGGGCAATCCCTCTTACGCGCCCTACGGCGGCGCGACTAATCTCATCGCGCAGGCTGCGCTGCTGGATCTCTACGATCCGGATCGGACGACAGCGCACACCCTCAAGGGCGCGGTGGCGGCGGCGCCGGCGGTGCAGGATGTACTGGCCGGGATTGGCAAGGCGGCGGCGGCTTCCGGCGGTGCCGGGTTGGCGTTCCTTGCTGACCAGTCGAGTTCGCCCACCCGGGCGGCTCTGGTCCAGCGGCTCCGGGCTAAGTTTCCGAAGGCGCTGTGGGCCGAGTACGAGCCGGTGCGTGACGAGGCTCCCGTTGAAGCGGCGCAGGCCGCGTTTGGCGCCCGCGTCAAGCCGGTGTACCACTTCGCCAAGGCGAAGCGGATCGTGGCGATCGACGCCGATTTCCTTAGTCGGGACGCCCATGCGCTGGCCTACGCCCGCGACTTTGCCAAGGGCCGCCGGGTGATCCGCCCGACCGACCCGATGAACCGGCTGTACGCCGTGGAGAGCACGTTCTCGCTCACGGGATCCATGGCCGATCACCGGCTGCGTCTGGCGAGCAGCCACATGCTGGCGTTCGCGGCCGCTCTCGCGGCCGAGGTCACGGGTGATGCGTCCTTGGCCCCCCTTGCAGGCGGGCTCGAATTCAAGGACAAGGCGCAGTGGCTTTCGGCCGCCGCCGCCGATCTCAAGGCACACCGCGGTACATCGCTCGTTGTCGCAGGGAACCACCTTCCGGCCTCGGTGCATGCACTCGCGTATGCGCTCAACGTGGCCCTCGGAAATGTCGGGACGACGGTCGATTTCGTCGCTGTGCCGAGCTCCCCTGCGGCTTCGATTGGCGATGTCGTCGCGGCGGCGAAGTCGGGCGCAGTCAGGACCCTCGTCATCCTTGGGGGCAACCCGGCTTACAACGCGCCTGCCGATCTGGATTTCGCCGGTGCGGTGAAGGGAATCGCGGAGGTGGTTCGTTTGGGCTACTACCCGGATGAGACCTCGGCCCTGGCCTCGGTCAACCTCGCCGCTGCGCACTTCCTCGAGTCGTGGGGCGATGCCCGCACGGCGGATGGCACCGTGGTGGCGGTGCAGCCGCAGATCCTGCCCCTCTTCGGCGGTCTCACCGAACTTGAAGTACTTGTCCGCATCGCTGGCGAGGAAGTCACGGACCCCTACGCCCTCGTGGCGCAGACCATTGCCCGACTTTCGGGCGGGGGCGCGGAGGCGTTCCGCCTTTTCCTGCACGATGGCCTGCTCGCTGGCTCCGCCTACCCGGTGGTGCGCGTCGCTCTGAATTCCAACGGCGTCCGCCGCCTGCTCAACGCGGCGTCCGCGCCCGTGGCCCTTTCCAAGGACAATCTTGAAGTGCGCTTCGTCGCTGACTCGAAGGTCGACGACGGTCGGTTCGCGAACAACGGGTGGCTGCAAGAGTGCCCGGAACCCATGACCAAGCTCGCTTGGGACAATGCGATCCTCGTGAGCCCCCGGCTCGGCAAGGAACTCGGCATCGCCCCAGGCGGGGCGCTGCTGCAGGTGGCGCGCAAGGAGACCGCCACCTTCGAGCAGGGGCGTGAAATGGCGTTCATCGGCGAGGTAACGCTGGGTGGCAGGACCGTCCGCGGCCCGCTGCACATTCAGCCGGGTCTCTCGAACTACACCATCGTCCTTCCTCTCGGTTACGGGCGCCGCGTCTCCGGTCGCATCGGCCAAGGCACTGGGCATGATTTCTTCCCCCTGCGCACCTCTGCCGGTGCGGACGTCGCGGTGGGCGCGCGCATCTCTGTGACCGCGGAGCGTTATGCGCTCGCGAACACGCAGGAGCATTGGTCAATGGAGGGTCGCGACATTGTGCGTGAGGCCAACCTGACCGAGGCAGCCGCCAATCCTGGCTGGGTGGACTCGTTCGGCACGGAGTCGCATTCCCCGCCGATCCTCGGCCGCGATGCGGGCCGCGATGCGGCCTTCGTGGCGAAGACCTCGCCGCGCGGCAATTCCCTCTACGAGACCCCGGACCTGACTGGCGTCAACCAGTGGGGCATGTCGATCGATCTGAACACGTGCATCGGCTGCAACGCCTGTGTCGTCGCGTGTCAGGCCGAGAACAACATCCCGATCGTCGGCAAGGATCAGGTGCTCCGCGGCCGTGAGATGCACTGGATCCGTCTCGACCGTTACTATTCCGACGGCAATGCCGATGCGGCGGCCTTTGGTGGAGAAGGTAACAAGGAAATCCCGGAGGATCCGCAGGTTTCACTCCAGCCGATGGGGTGCCAGCACTGCGAACTCGCCCCGTGCGAGACCGTGTGTCCGGTGAATGCCACCGTCCACGATGACGATGGGCTGAACACGATGGCGTACAACCGCTGCATCGGTACCCGCTATTGTGCGAACAATTGTCCGTACAAGGTTCGTCGCTTCAACTTCTTCGATTGGAACAAGCGCCAGATCGACAGCCTCTACCTCGGGCCGCTGGGCCCGGCGGGGATGCCGGAGTTGGTGCAGATGGTGAAGAACCCGGAAGTCACCGTGCGCATGCGCGGCGTGATGGAGAAGTGCACGTACTGCGTGCAGCGCATCCAGCAGGCCAAGATCGCGCAAAAGGTGAAGGCGGGCGCCTCCAACAACGTTCGAGTGGCGGACGGTGCGGTGAAGACCGCCTGCCAGCAGGTTTGCCCGGTTGAGGCGATTGTCTTCGGCGACGTTTCGGATCCGCAGAGCGCGGTGTCGCAGGCCAAGGCGCGCGAGCAGGATTATGCGGTCCTCGGGTACCTGAACGTCCGGCCCCGGACGACGTACCTGGGCAAGCTGCGCAACCCGAATCCCGAGATGCCGGGTGGCACGGAGAAGCCCTTCAGTCGGAAGGAATACGACACCAAGAATCATCCCGCGCACGGCGACCATGGCCACGGCCATGGCCACGGCCATGGTCACGGCCACTCGGCCGTGGGTGAAGTCTCCAAGCTGACGGGAGGTCTGAGCTAATGTCCCACGCTGCTGAATCCGCCTACGACGCGCCGGCCATCCTCAAGGAGGTCAAGCCGACCGCGCTGCCGCGCGCGACGCTCGTCGAAAACAACCGGAGCTTCGGTTGGATCACCGACAAGATCTGCGGGATCATCGAGGGCAAGACCCCCACCTGGTGGTGGGTGTGCTTCGTGGTCGCCTGTTTCGTCGCCTCGTTCACCGTGGCTGGTCTCACCTACCTGGTCGCCACCGGCGTTGGTGTCTGGGGTCATGCCAATCCGGTCAATTGGGCGTGGGACATCGTCAACTTCGTCTTCTGGATCGGCATTGGTCACGCGGGGACACTCATCTCGGCGATCCTTTGCCTGCTGCGCCAGAAGTGGCGTACCTCGATCAATCGTGCGGCGGAGGCCATGACGATCTTCGCGGTGGTGTGCGCCGCGATCTTCCCGGTCTTCCACGTCGGCCGAGTCTGGTTTGCGTGGTACCTCTTCCCGATCCCGAACTCGAACTACATCTGGCAGAACTTCCGTTCGCCGCTGGAGTGGGACGTGTTCGCGGTTTCGACGTACGGCACGGTCTCAGTGCTCTTCTGGTACGTCGGCCTCCTGCCCGACCTGGCGATCCTCCGCGATCGCTTCACGGCGGCTGGCAATCGTCTCCGCGGGTGGCTGTACGGCTTCTTCGCCATGGGCTGGCGCGGGTCCAATCGTCATTGGAGCAATTACGAGATGGCGTACCTGATCCTCGCGGGCATCTCGACGCCTCTGGTGCTCTCGGTGCACACCATCGTGTCCTTCGACTTCGCGGTGTCCCTGATCCCGGGATGGCACACGACGATCTTCCCGCCGTACTTCGTGGCGGGCGCGATCTTCTCGGGCTTCGGCATGGTGCTCACGCTGATGCTTCCGCTCCGTGCGATCTACGGCCTTCAGGACCTGATCACGCAGTACCACATCGACTGCATGTGCAAGATCACGTTGGCGACTGGCACGATCGTCGGCTACGCCTACGGAATGGAGTTCTTCATCGCGTGGTACGGTGCGAACCCCTACGAGGGCTTCGCCTTCATCAACCGCGCGTTCGGTCACTACGCGTGGGCTTACTGGATCATGATTTCCTGCAACGTGATCACGCCGCAGTTCTTCTGGTTCAAGAAGGTCCGTCAGAACACGACCTTGGTCTGGGTGCTCTCGATCTTCGTGAACGTGGGCATGTGGTTTGAACGCTTCGTGATCATCGTCACCTCGCTGGCGCGCGACTTCCTACCCTCCAGCTGGGGCTACTACAGTCCGTCGATCGTGGAGATCTTCACGTTCTTCGGAACCTTCGGCGTGTTCAGCGTCCTGTTCCTCCTCTTCATCCGCTTCCTCCCGATAATGCCGATGGCGGAACTGAAGGCGGTCCTCCCCCAGGCGGATCCCCATGGTCACGGAGGCACCGGCCACGGCACCTCGGATCGTTCCCACTGAGACGCGCGCCGCATCCCTCCCACGCTCAACGATTCTTCCCCGATGGCTGCTCAACCCTATGGACTCGTCGCCGTGTTCGACACCGCCCCGGCGGTGTATCACGCGGCGGAAACGGTGCGCGACGCCGGCTACAAGTGCTGGGACTGCATCACGCCGTTCCCGATCCACGGCCTCGATCGCGCGATGGGGCTGCGCCGATCCAAGGTGCCCCGGATCTCCCTCGTCGGCGGCGTGCTCGGCTTTGTCACGGGCATGTCGATGATCTGGTTCACCAACGCCCACGACTACCCGCTGATCGTCGGTGGCAAGCCCTACTTCAGCCCCATGTTTGCTTTCCCGGTGGCTTACGAACTGACGATTCTGTTCACCGCATTCGCAACGATCGGCGGCATGTTCCTGCTCAACCGCCTGCCGATGCACTATCATCCCGTGCTCAAGTCGGACCACATCGTGCGCGGCCTGGACGACAAGTTCCTCGTCGTGATCGAGGCGCGTGACCCGAAGTTCAACCTCGCGGCGACGCGGGCCCTGCTGGAGAGGGCGGGGGGACGTGAGATCACCGCGTTGGAGGCCTGACCATGCGCTACGTCTATCTTGCCACCTTCTTCGTCGTGGTCCTGACCGTGGGGATTCTCGGGTTCCGCGGCAGCATCTCCAGCCGCCCTCCTTTGGAAGTCTTTCCGGACATGGATCGGCAGCCCAAGCTCCGGCCCCAGGATGCGTCGACGTTCTTCGCGGACGGCCGGGCCGATCGCCCGCTCCCGGTGGGAGTGGTCGCGCGGGGAAGCATGCGGGCCGACGCGGCGGTTTACCAGGGTCGCGCCGCCGTTGGCGACTGGGTCCGCGGGATCCCCTCGGCGGTGACGGTGGACGCCCGTTTTCTGCAGCGCGGTCGGGAGCGCTACAGCATCAGTTGTGCGCCGTGCCACGGCGCGTTGGGAGACGGCAATGGCATCACCAAGGCGTATGGAATGGGGGCGACGCCGACCTTCCATGACGACCGGCTCCGCACGATGGCGGAGGGAGAAGTTTACAACACGATCACGAACGGCAAAGGCACCATGATGGGCTACGCCGACAAGGTCGTCCCGGAGGATCGCTGGGCGATTGTCGCCTACGTCCGGGCCTTGCAGCGCGCCCAGCACGGCTCGGTGGCCGATGTGCCGACGGCGCACAAAGCGGAGCTTGGTATTCAATGAGCACTCGCGCGGCAACCCTTTCCCCCGGCATGGCGGCCTCGATGGCCACCGGCGCCCCGGCCGCTGGCCGGGCCCTCGCGATCGGCGTGGCGGGCATTGCAGTCACAGCGCTCGGTCTCCTCGTGTCCGGCGGGGCCAAGGTCGCCTTCTCCTGGCTGGTCGCCCTGACCTTCTGGGGGGGCATTGCCTTGGGCATGCTGTTCTTGGTGATGATCCATCACATTTTCGACGCCTCATGGTCGGTGGTGATCCGGCGGCAGTTTGAGCACGGCCTCGCGTCCTTCAAGTGGCTCGCCCTGCTCTTCCTCCCGTTGGTCGCCAGTGTCGCCTTCGCGCCGGGGGCGGTCTGGAAGTGGATGAATCCTGCCTATGACTTGGCTCAGGTGGGCGGCAGCGGCACCGTCGGCGAGGATGTGCTTTGGGTGAAGAAGGCCGCGCTCCTCAACCCCACCGCCTTCCTCGTCATCACGGTCCTTTCCTTCGCGATCTGGATCTGGCTCTCCGCTCGCCTGCGACACGCGTCGTTCTCGCAGGACACCGACGGCGATCTGAAGTGGACGTACCGTAACCGCGTGACGGCGGCTTTCGGGCTGCCGCTGGCGGCCGTGACCCTGACCTTGGCGATCGTGCTCTGGGTCAAGTCACTCGACTACCACTGGTTTTCGACGATGTACGGCGTCTGGTACTTCGCCGGCTGCGTGCGAGCGGCCTTGTCCATGGGCGTGCTGATCATGGTGTGGCTCTGGGTGCGAGGGGACTATCGCGGCATCCTCAACCCGAACCATTTTCACAGCATTGGACAGCTCATGTTCGCGTTCACCGTGTTCTGGGCGTACGTCACGTTCTCCCAGTACTTCCTGATTTGGAACGCCAACATCCCTGAGGAGACGTTCTGGTACAACCTGCGTGAATTCAATAATGCCACCGGGTTCGCGAACCAGTGGAAGTGGGTCGGCATGCTTCTCCTGTTCGGCCACTTCTTCGTGCCTTTCTTCCTGCTCCTCAGCTACAAGCGCAAGCTCAGCCGGACGCAGATGCCTTGGGTGGCGCTGTGGATCGCGGCCATCTTCCTGCTCGACCTGATCTACAACATCTGGCCGTCGAAGAAGGATGCGGCGGGTGATGCGCTGCCGTTTCTCCAACTGCACCAGCTGTGGACGATCACGGCGGTCATTGGTGTGGGGGGCGTGTGCGTCTGGGCTTACCTCCGCAGTTTTCCGACGGCGAAGCTGATTCCGATCCGCGATCCGCGCATCGGCGAATCCCTTTCCTACCATGAGTCTTCCGCAGACTAGTTCCGGCTCCGGTCGTTTTTCCGTGGTCGCCGCCGTGGGCGCAGCGGTGGTGCTGGGTGTTTTTGTCGTGGTCTACGTGGTTTCCCGCCGTCCGGTGCATCCCCTCCCGGCGACCGTCGGCGCCGCTCCTGAGGACGCATGGAAGTTCACCTCCGAGGGTCGTGCCGCGCGCCTGAGCGAGTTGCGTGCGAAGGAGTCGTCGGCTGCCACCTCCTACGGCTGGATCGACCAAGCGGCCGGTGTCGTGCGGCTCCCGATCGACCGGGCGGTCGAACTTACCATCCGCGATCTCAATGCTCCGGCGGCCAAGCCGTCCGCGCCCCGCGCGAAGTCCTTCTAAGTTCTCTTTCCGAATGGCCTCCCCTTCCTCTCCGACCAGTCCGGCTTCTGCGGAGGGTGCGTCGATTGACGCCTCCGTCCGCCTGCCTGGGCTGTACTTTGCGGCCGCCGCGGCGGTCTGGCTCGTGGTCGGCACGGCGCTGTCGCTCATTGCGGCCTTCAAGCTGCACTCCCCCGCCTTCCTCGCGGACTGCGAGTGGCTGACCTATGGCCGGGTCCGCAGCGCGGAGTCCGCTCTCCTGATTTACGGGTGGGGCTTCAATGCGGCCTTTGCGATGGCGATCTGGCTCATGGCCCGACTCGCCCAGGCGGAGGTCCGCCGTCCCGTGACCCTGGTGGTGGCGGGCGGATTCTGGAATCTCGGTGTACTGGTGGGAACGCTGGGAGTCCTCGGTGGACACGGCACGGCGGTGGAGGGCCTTGAATTCCCGTCCTACGTCAACGCTATCCTCTTTGTCTCCTATGCGTGGATCGCGATCTGGGCGCTCCTGACCTTCCGGGCCCGGCGTTCGCCGCACGTCTTCATTTCGCAGTGGTACCTCCTTCTGGCGCTGCTGTGGTTTCCGTGGGTTTTCTCGCTCGCCCACCTGTTGCTGGTCGTCGACCCGGTTCAGGGTGTGATGCAACCGCTGGTGCAGACGTGGTACACCCACAGTCTGGGCTTGTTCTGGTTTGGCGGCATCGGCGTGGCGGCGCTTTACTACCTGACGACCAAGCTGACCGGTCGTTCCATCGCTCACTATCACCTGAGCCCCGTCGGGTTCTGGCTGCTTGTGATTTTCGGTGGCTGGGCGGGTCCGGCCCGTCTCGTCGGCGCCCCGGTGCCGGCGTGGGTGGTTTCGCTCAGCATCGCGCTTTCTTTCCTGCTGCTGGTGGTCCTTTCGGTCTGGGCGTGCAATCTGGTACCGACGCTGTCGCGGGCCTCTGCGGCGGTGCGGCAGGATCCGGCTTATCGCTTCATCGGCGTGAGCGTACTCGCGTTGCTCGTCGCGCAGACCGCCTCCGTGTTGCTGTCGCTACGCAGTGCGGCGGAACTGCTGCAGTTCACGTTTGTGCACACGGCGCTGGGGCAACTGACGCAGTACGGGTTTTTCAGCATGGCCGCCTTTGGCACCCTCTATGTGCTCGTCCCGCGGATCGCGGGTCGGTCGTGGCCCGTCCCTGGCCTCGTTGGTTTTCATTTCTGGAGTTCCCTGCTCGGTTGCGCGACCAGCGTGGTGGCTCTGGCCTTGGCGGGTTATCGACAGGGCGTCGGTCTGAATCGTCTGCCTGCGGGTGACGGTGCCGTCCCGGTGCCCGTCATTGAGATCCTGCAAGGTCTGCAACCGTATCTCTTCACCCACACCTCGGCGCTGGTGCTGTTGGCCGCTGGGCACGTCGCCTTCCTTGTGAATCTCGGCTGGATTGCCTCGGCCAGTTGCTCATGCGGTGTGCCGGTTACGCCCTCCCTCTCGAACGCTTCCAAAGTCGCCTGAGGCTTCCGCCCGATGAACCGCATCGCTCTTCTTTTCCTCGGACTTTTCGCTGCCCTCGCCGCCTCGTGGACGGGGGTCATCCTGGTCAATCAGGGCTCGGTCGGCGCGCTCCCGCGGGTGGTGGATGCCAACGAAGGATTGGCGTTTCCCCAGCCCTTGCCGGGTGTGGCGCAGCAGGGTCATTTGGTTTATCAGGATCTCGGATGTGTTGCGTGCCACACCCAGCAGGTCCGTCGTGCTGGGTTCGGGATTGACAACAAGCGTGGCTGGGGCGAGCGCCACAGCGTGGCGCGCGATTACTTGCTTGAGCCTCGGGTTCTAATCGGGACCCATCGGATCGGTCCGGACCTCCGGAATGTGGGTCAACGTAAGGACGGTCAGGAGGGCCGGGATGGGCGGGAGTGGCATTATCGGCACCTCTACGATCCCCAGTTGACGTCGCCAGGCTCCGTCATGCCTCCGTTCCGGTTTCTTTTCGAGACGCGCAGGATCGTCGGCGAACCTTCTCCCAAGGCCATCCAAGCCCTCCTCCCCGCCTGGCACCAGCCGCCGGCCGGGCACGAGATCGTACCCACCGTCCGGGCGGAGCGACTTGTTTCGTACTTGCTGAGCCTGAAGGACACTTACGCCTATCCGGAAGCGGCCAATGTTTACGTGGCCCAGACCGAGGGTCAGAGCGGCGCCGCCGCGGAAGGAGCGCACAAATGAGCAGCCAAGACCAGGATTCCACGCGCCCGTTGGGCGACGGCTCCGACGCGAGCCTTCAAGCGGTCCATGCGGATCTCGCGGCCAACAAGCCGGAACCGAAGGATGGATACTCGGTTCTCCCGCTTTTCCTCCTCGGCCTGCTGTCTGCCCTGATCTTCGTGGGCTCGATCTACTTCGTGCACTATCGGGGCGGGATCGATCCGCTGGTGTATGATGAGCGCTTCGATCCCAAGAAGGCCGCCAAGACGGCGACCGTCGCGGCGGTCGATCCGATCGCGGCAGGAAAGCGTCTCTACAATCAGCCGGGCGCGTGCGCGACCTGCCATCAGGCCACGGGTCTGGGCGTGCCTGGTGTCTTCCCCCCGCTGGCCGCCAGCGAATGGGTCACGGGCTCGGATGAACGTCTGATCCGACTCGTCCTGCACGGGCTCGTGGGGGAGATCAAGGTCAAGGGGAACACGTACAACGGCGCAATGCCTGGATTCGGCTTGGGCAGTGGATTCAATTGGTCCGACGAGAAGGTGGCCCACGTGCTGACGTACATCCGTAGCGAATGGGGCAATGCCGCTCCTGCCGTGGACGTGGCCAAGGTGACGGCGGCTCGAACGCAGGCTGCGGCTGGCCGGACGAAGCCGTGGACCGCGGTTGAGCTCGAAGCGATTCCCTGAGGCGCGCGAGATTTCTCGGAGCCGCGTTGCGGACAACCCTGCCCGCCTGCCGGCCAATCCGTCCTGACGGTTGGACCGGTCGGGTGCGTTCTGCGGTACCGAGACCGGGGATTTGGCCCATCGCTTTGCTTCGCTCGCGTTCAACCGGCGGTCAGCGTGGCGACTCCCTTGAGCAGTGGCCGCTGGCGGTGACGCCGGCGCAGCCGTACTGTTCCGGAGGGACTTCCCGATTCACTCTCCGAGACGCCGGCCGGTGACGAGGTGCCCCTGCACGTAGTCGCGGACCGCATCGGTCAGCGGGGTCATGGGGCGGTCATACCCGGTGGCCCGCAGCTTGGAGATGTCCGCCTGGGTGAAGTACTGGTACTTCCCTCGGAGAACCTCCGGCATGTCGATGAACTCGATCCGCGGCTCACGTTGCAGCGCGGCGAAGAGAGCGCGGGCGAGCGTCAGCCACGTGTTCGCCTCGCCGGAGCCGAGATTGAAGAGCCCGCCGGCCCCGGGAGCGCGGTCGGCGAAGTGCAGCGTCATCTCGACCGCGTCCTTCACGTACAGAAAGTCCCGCCGCTGCTCGCCGTCGCGGAAGTCGGGGCGATGGCTTCGGAAGAGCTGCACCACGCCCGTGGCTTGAATCTGCTGAAAGGCCTTGTGCACGAGGGAGCGCATCTCGCCCTTGTGGTCTTCGTTGGGTCCGAAGACGTTGAAGTACTTCATGCCCACGATGCGCGGGAACAGGTCCTCGCGCTCCGCCCAGAGATCGAAGAGGTGCTTTGAGTACCCGTACATGTTGAGCGGTCGCAGTTGGCCGAGGTCGGCCATGCGATCATCCATGCCCCGGGTTCCGTCGCCGTAGGTGGCGGCCGAGGAGGCGTAGATGAAGCGGGCCCCGTTGCTCACCGCCCAGCGGGCGAGTTCCTTGGAGTACTCGAAATTGTTGTCGATGAGGTACGAGGCATTGCGCTCCGTGGTGGCAGAACACGCGCCAAGGTGGAAGACGCAGGAAAAGGAACCGAGGCTGGCGGGACTCTCCCGCAAACGGCGCCGGAACTCGCCCGCCTCAACGTAGTCGGCGAAGCGCAGGGGGGAGAGATTCCGCCATTTCTCGTCGCTGCCGAGCAGATCGGAGATGACGATGTCTGAATGGCCGCGCTGGTTCAGCGCCCACACGAGGGCGCTGCCGATGAAGCCGGCGCCGCCGGTGACAAGGATTCGGCCGGAAAGGGAACTCATGACCCGGGGAGCATGGGGCATGGCGGGCTCGGGGAACAGCCCGATCAGCCGTCGCGGCTGAGTTCCTCTGAGCGTGCCTTGGCGGCCAGCACCGTTTTCCGCATCATCCCGCGAAAATCCCGGGTGGCGAGGTGCTGCAGGCCGGCGAAGGTGGTGCCGTTCGGGGACGTGACTTGGTTGCGCAGATCCTCCGGCTCCGCCCGGGTCCGGGCCATCAACCGCGCGGCACCGAGAACCGTCTCCAGAGCGAGCAACGAGGCCTGATCCCGCGACAACCCGGCCGCCACCCCCGCGTCGCGCAGTGCGGCCGTGAACTCGAAGACGAAGGCGGGTCCGCATCCGCTGACCGCCATCAGCGCGTCAATTTGCCCTTCCGGCAGTTCGAGTTCGTGGCCTATGGCGCCGAAAAGTCGGACGATCACCCCCCGGTCGTCCGGGGACAGAGGATGCTGCGAGCACCAGCCGGTGACGCCCGCCCCGATGGCGGCGGGCGTGTTGGGCATGCTCCGGACAAGCGCCCGGGCCCGGGGAAATACCGTGCTGAGTCGGGCGAGGGTCTTGGCGGCGAGCACCGACACCACGACCTTGCCCGCGGTCAGCTCCGCGAGACGGGGATCGGCGGACGCGAGGTGCTGGGGTTTGAAGGCGAGCACCACCACGTCGGCACCGGCGAGCGCTCCGGCAAGGTCGGACGCGCCGTTGATTCCCGTTCGTTGGACCAACCGCTCCGCCGAGGACCCACCCCCGCCGATGCAGGTGATCTCGGAGGGCTGGCAAACCCCTTGGGCGAGAAGACCGTCGACCATGGCCGACGCCATCCGTCCGGCTCCGATGAAGGCAAGGCGTGGCATGCGCGGAGCGGGACTCAGGGCTTTGCCGCAGGGGCCTCGATGGGATGCTGGATTTCCGCGACCGCACCGCCTCCATCGCGGTCGCGCAGCGTCACGTCGCCGCCCAGACTGCGCAAGGCGTGCCGGGCCACCGTGAGACCCATGCCCACGCCGACCGTCTGCTTGGAACTGACGAAAGGTTCGAACATTTGATCGCGAAGGGCAGGATCGAGTCCTCGTGCCAGATCCTCGATGCGGATCACCACCCTCGGTTTCCCGCCCGCGCCCCCGCTGACGCGCGTTGCCCGGATCCGGATGACGCGTCGGGCGTCCGTCAGCCCCTCGTACGACTCCCATGCATTCATCAGGATCTTCGTCAGGGCGTCCTCGAACACCTCCACGTGCGTGTCGAGCGTCACACCGGGCAGGGTGTCTTGCCAGTCGATGGTGACGGCGGAGGGAAGGTCGGCACGGAAGCGCGCGATCGCTCCGTCGATCAGGGGCCCGAACGCCCGGCGGCTGGTGGGGAACCGGGTACTGACGGCGAGGGAACTGAGCTGCTTGATGATCGCAACGATGCGCTGGACGGCGTGCTCCACCTGATCGGCGTTGCGACGAACGCTCTCCCGGTCGTCGGGCTGGTTCTGGATGAGGTCGAGATAGCCGATGACGATGCCGAGAAGGTTGTTCAGGTTGTGCACGATCCCCTGCGTCACCGCGCCGATCGTGGCGGACCGGCGTGACTCCGCCAGGCGGTGCTGCAGTTCGACGAGTTCCCGATTGATCGTCGCGAAACGGAGCTGGCTCAGGACGCGGGCCGTCGTCTCGTCGAGATCCAGCGGCCGGGTGATGTAGTCGACCGCGCCGACGCCGAGCCCCTCAATCTTGCCCTCCTTGGAGTCGCGTGCCGTGAGGAAGATGATCGGGGTGGATCGTCCCTCCTCAAACGACTGTAGCCGTCGGCAGACCTCGATGCCATCCAACTCCGGCATGACCACGTCGAGCAGGATGAGATCCGGACGGTGCTCGCGGACGGCGGCGATGGCTGCCTCGCCGGAGTGCGCGGCCAACACGGATAGATTCTCGCGCTCCAAGCGCTTCCGCAGGATCTGGACGTTGACCGGTTGGTCATCGACGACAAGGATCTTGGCGGAGGCCATGGGCAGCAGCAGAGACGGAAAGCCGGGGCAGCGCAAGGTTGCGGCGGAGCCCGCAGCTAGGGCGGATACCTCAGCCGCCGTCAGTGCCGGCCATGGGCGAGGGCATGCGCCTTTACCGTGTTGCGCATCAGCATGGCCACCGTCATGGGTCCGACCCCTCCGGGGACCGGGGTGATCAGGGCGGCCTTGGGCTCGACGGATGGGAAGTGGACGTCGCCGGTGAGGCGGTAGCCGGCCTTTTTCGACGCATCCGCGACGCGGTTGATGCCCACGTCGATCACGACGGCTCCGGGCTTCACCATGTCCCCTGTTACGAACTCTGGCCGACCGATTGCGGCGATCAGGACATCGGCTTGCCGGGTGATGGCAGGCAGGTCGCGGGTGCCGGAGTGGCAGACCGTGACCGTACCATTGGCTCCGGCCCGCTTCTGCAGGGCGAGGAGGGCGACGGGCTTGCCCACGATGAGCGAGCGGCCGAGCACGACGACGTGTTTGCCGGCGAGGTCGACGCTGCTCCGGGAGAGCAGTTCCATGATGCCAGCCGGGGTGCAGGAGACGAAGCCCGAGTCGTCATCCTGGGCCAGCTTACCCAGATTGACCGTGTGGAAACCGTCGACGTCCTTGTTCGGCGAGACGCGGCGGAAGACCGCTAGTTCGTTGAGTGGGCGCGGGAGGGGGGACTGGACCAAGATGCCGTCGACGGCGGGATCGGCGTTCAGGCCGTCGATCAGGGTCTCCAACTCCGATTGGGAGAGGGTGACGGGGGGAAGGATGACGCGACCGGTCACGCCGATCTCGGCGGCGGTCTTCTCCTTTTTTCGGACGTAGGAAATGGAGGCGGGATCGTCGCCGACGCGCACGAGGGCCAGGCAGGGCTTGCGTCCCGGCAGCGCGGCCACCTCGGCCTTGAGCTCGGCGACGATGGTCTCGGCGATCCGGTTACCGTCGATGAGGGCCATGGAGGTCGAACGGGCGGATCAGCGGAGCTGAAGGCTCTCGACGATGATGACGAAATCCTTGGTTCCGGGCACGGCGCGGGCGGCGCCGAGGACGGCGACGGTGCGACCGGTGTAGTTTTCGATCGGCTCGGTTTGGAGTAATCGGGACACGTCGAGGTAGGCGAATCGGGATCCGCTCTCGTCGGCGAGGGCCCAGTCGTAGGGGCGACGTGGCCGGAACGGGCTGCGGGTGGAGATGAACCGGCCTTGGAAGATGCGCGGCACGGCATCGCCGGCGGACTCGCCGAGGCTGACGGCGGTGGAGGCCGCCCCCGGGGTGGCCCCCTGGGCGGCGGCGCGGACGGGCGGTGGAGCGAGCGGGGCAGGGGTGGCGGCGGAGGGGTCGGTGACGACCGGCCGCGGTGTGGAGGACAGGGGCAGGGAGGCAGCGGGCACCTGGATGTAGCCGATCAACGGACGGGTGAGCTTGAGTTGCGTCCACCGCCCGTGGAGGCCGATGATGTCGAGTGTTTCGCCGGCGTTGGCGAGCGTGAGGACCGGCGCGTCGGCCTTCGGTGCCTGCCGCAGTTCGGCGCCGGGTCGGACGTCGAGGGACTTCGTGATGTCCTTGTTCTGCACATAGACCTCGTGGGGGCCGGCGAGGGTGACGGCGGCCCAGCCGAGCGGCAGGCTGGCGGGTTGAGGTGAGGCGAAGGTGGCCTCGCCCCCGGCCTTCAGCACCGTGAAGGCGGCGGCGGAGGCATCCGGCTTGACGTGGACCGGAGTGGGTTCACTGACCGGAACCGCGGACAGGAACGACGCGGTGGCGAGAGCGACGACGAGGAGGCGGAGCGAAGACCAGCGGATCATGGTGAACGGGAGGAGCGAGCGGGAGAAGAGCGGGCGGAGCGGGGAGACCCTACCGCGTCGGGGGTGCTGCGCGGAAGCGAAAACAGGAGCTCGATTTCTCGCGGATTGAGCGCCTTGCCTCCACGCAGCGGGATGCCCTTCACGGGAAAGTCGCCGATCTGGTAGCGGCGCAGCCGCTTGACCGGGAACCCGAGGGCGAGGAAGAGCAGGCGGATCTCCCGCTTCTTCCCATGGTGCATCCACACATCCAGGTCCGTGGACGAGCCATCGCGCTGCGGATTGAGAAGGGCCGCGTATTCGACCTTGTGGCGTTCGCCCTCAATCATCACGCCGCGGCGCAGCGTGGCGAGCCGGGTGGCGGGGAACGGTTCCTCCAGCCGCACCTGGTAGCGCTTCACGATGGTGTGGCGTGGGTGCATCAACCGGTTCGCGAGATCGCCGTCGGTGGTCAGGATCACCAAGCCTTCACTGTCCTTGTCGAGGCGCCCGGCGCAGAAGAACCGCAGTCGCTGGAGCTCCTTGGGAAGGAGGTCGAAGATCGTGGCGGGATTGCGCGGGTCGTCGTTGGAGCAAACCAGCCCGCGGGGCTTGTTCACGGCAAGCGTCATGCGGGCCTGCGGCGTGCCGCGTACCTCGCGTCCCTGCACCACGACGCGATCGCGGGAGGGATCAATCCGCTGGCCGAGGGTGGCGGGGGTCCCGTTTACCCGCACGTCGCCCGCCCCGATCAACGACTCCGCGGCCCGCCGGGAGCACAGGCCGGCGTCGGCGAGGAATTTCTGGAGACGGACGTGGGTGTCTTCGTGCATGAGGCGCGGGATTGTCGCGGCGGGACGCGCCGGAGGCAAGCCCGCGGCGGGAACAACGAGAACTTGAGCCGTGGGGGACGTTTCGCTTTGCTGGGGGTTTATGCAGCTTGAGATCCCCCCGGGTGAGTTTGCCGCGACCATCTTCGACTTGGACGGAACGCTCGTCGACTCGATGCCCGCCCATTATCTCGCGTGGGATGCCGCATTGCACGCCCACGGGGTGTCGGGTGCCGTCGATGAGGACTACTTCTATGCGCTCGGGGGAGTGCCCACGCACCGAGTGGCGGAGTTGCTGGCCGCGCACCACGGGGTGCGGGTCGACCCCGACGCCGTCGCGATCCTCAAGGAGGAACTCTACTTGGAGCGGTTGTCGAGCGTGGCGGTGATCGAGCCGGTGGTGGCCGAGGCACGCCGGGCTGCGTCACGGCACCCGGTGGCGATCGCGACCGGAGGCTTGCCCGAGGTGGCGATCCCCGCGCTCGAGGCGGTGGGCTTGCGTTCGCTCTTCCCGATCGTGATCACGCCGCGGGATGTGGCTCCGGGCCGGGGTAAGCCGGAGCCGGACATGTTCCTGCTCGCCGCCGAGCGGATGCGCGTCCGTCCAGAGCACTGCCTCGTGTTCGAGGACGCCGAGCCGGGAATCGCGGCTGCACGGGCCGCCGGCATGGCGACCGTCAGGGTGCCGAGTCGGCGCCGTTGAGCTGCGGAACCTCAGGCTTGGTCGCGGAGCGCGAGCGCCTCCGCAACCCGCTGGCTCAGGCTCTCCCGGCTGAACGGTTTCTCGAGGAAGAGCGCACCCAGTCTTCGCGTGTCCTCCAGAACAACGGGATCGCCGGCGTAGCCAGACATGAGGATCACGGCGGTGCCCGGCTGGAGGTCTGCGACCTCCCGGGCGAGGTCGTATCCACTCATGCCCGGCATGCTGATGTCGCTCAGCAGCGCCGCGTAGGGGAAATCGCCACTTCGCCGGCACCGGTCGAGAGCCTCGGCACCGCTGCCAACCGCTTCCACACGATAGCCCATCGCATCGAGCAGGGCGGTGGCTACGGTGCGGATGGCGGAGTCGTCCTCCACGACCAGGATGCGCTCGCCGTTTCCGCGCTGCGTTACGCTCCCGCCGCCGCGCGCGTTCCCAGCGGCGGACAGGCTCAAGGGGAGCAGGACCCGAAACACCGATCCGTGAGGCGAGCCGGGCTGATGGACGATTTCACCACCCAGCTTGCGGATCGACATCAGGGCGGTCGCCAAGCCCAACCCGAGACCCAGACCTCGTCCGCGGGGCTTGGTGGTGACGAAGGGCTCGAACAGGCGGTCCCTGACCTGCGGGGCGACTCCCGGCCCTGAGTCCGTCACTACGATCTCAGCGTAGTCACCGGCGGGCAGACGTGCGTCATTGCGCGCTCCAGGCGCGCAGAGTGCGGCGACGACCGCCACTCGGCCTCCGTTCGGCATCGCCTCGCGGGCGTTCGTCACCAGATGAGTCAACACCTGCGCCAACTGGTTGCGGTCGGCTTCGACCCAGAGCGGGTCCGTCGGCGGCGGCAGGTCAAGGGTGATCTGCTCGCTGAGGATCGAGCGGAGGATGCTTTCCAGCGCGGGCAGCCAGTCCCGCAGGTCGATCCTCTCCGGGTGGGCGGTGGCCCGCCCGCTGAACGCGAGCAACTGCCGGCTCAGCAGGCTGGCGCGTTGCGCGGCAAGGAGGATCTCCGACGTGCGGTCACGGAGGTCGGGGGCGGTCTCCGCGAGTTCCTCGTGCAGAATCTCGCCATAACAGCGCATGGCTGTGAGGAGATTATTCAGATCGTGCGCGACTCCGCCGGCGAGCGACGTCAGGGCCTCCATTCGCGCGGCGGTCTTCGGGCCCTGACTCGTGACGCCGAGGGCGCGAAGCAGCAGGGCGCGCAGGGCCGGAGAAGGTTCGTCCAGCGTCTCGCGAACCGTGGCGTCGGGAACGATCCACACCGGGACTCCCGGTCGCAGGGATTGGCAGGACCTCAGCGCTTCCGCGAGGGTCGGCGATGCCGGGTCGAGCGCCAGCATGACGAGCGAGAGGTCCGCACCGGCCAAGGCCTCTCTCGGCGCAGAGACCGACTTCGTCCAGCGGATCCGGGAGTCACCTTCGCCCGACCGTGGTCCGTTTTCGGCGAGGACGATGATCGAGTCGGTGGGCATGGCGCGCGGGGAGGCGCCCAGTCCAACTCAAGTCCGGGAGGAATCAATGGGGGTTTTCCGGCGGAAGGGAGCGCAGGGAGGCCCGGGCAGCAAGAGCGGGCGCCGGAATCTCCGCCGGTGCGGCCATCTTCGGTCGCCGCAGGCTGTGACGGACCATGAGCGATTCCACCGTGGCTTGAAGCTGGATGACCTCAAGCGTCTCGCTGCGCGCGGAGGAGACCAGTTGAATGTACTCCGGATTGGCCCGGGGATCCAGTCCGGCCTCCGTGGGCGTCCACTGCCGGAGGGCCTCGACGCTGGCGTGGAGTTCGCGGACGAGCGCTTCGCGCTGCTGCGTCAGCGCAGGCGCCGAGGAAAGGGGGGCGAGCGCGGTTTCGAGGAAGGTCCGCTCCTCCTCCAGCAGTCGCCGGATGCGACCGCAGAGCTCAAGGTGGTGACGCCGCGGTTGGAGGGGTCCGGTCACGACGTGGGAGAGGCATCTGCCCGGGGGGAGGGGGCCGGGGGCGGCGCATCGACGGCTCCCTGGCTCAACTCCTGCCATTGCGTCGTGGCGCGGGAACGCCACTGCAGGTGACGAACCCTCCATGACGCCATGCGGGCGAGGTCGGTAACCTGCGCGGACGCGGCGGGCTGGTTGCCGGCCTCGACGATTTCCCGGTACGATTTGATCGTGTCGTCCATGGTGGAGAGCCGCTCGAGACACAGCCCGATCTGGTAGGTGATGGCGAGCCGCCACTCCGCCCGCGCATCCAAGGTGGCGAGCGTGCGGTAGATCGCGAGAGCGGAGGCGGCGTCTCCTTGCTCGTAGAATTCGTTGGCGAGCTGGTTTCCGGTCACGCGCTGCCAACTCCGCCAGCGTTCCGGATTCTCGTCGCGCTGGGCGTACTCCGCGGAGAGGAGCCGCTCCACGGCGGTGAGGGCTTCCGCGCGGCGTCCGAGTTGGAGCAGGAGTGTTGCCTGCAGACGCAGCGCTTCTGGCAAGGCGGTCTCGCCTGCCTTCGGGTCGAGCGCCGGGGCAAGGGCCGCCACGGCCGATTCGGGACGTCCGGCGCGGGCGTGGGCCTGGGCGCAGTGAAACCGCGCCCGGTGACGGTCCTCCGCCGTGAGGTCGAGCAGGATCAGGCGGTCGAAGAGCCGAGCCGCCTCGTCATTACGCCCCGCGATCAGGTGCGTTTCCGCCACCTCGAATTGCGCGGTGCGGGCGAGTTGCCGGTAGTCAATATCGCCTTCCGCCGGGGCGTTCAGGGTCGCGTTGATCACGCTGTAGAAGCGGCCGATCGCGAGATCAAAGGCCCCGAGGCTCCGGAGGGTCCGCGCGAGTTCGATGTAAATGGGCGCGTGGTTGCCGAGATGCGGGGTGTCGCGGAGGAGGCGCTCGTAGATCGCCACCGCGCGCGTCCCTTCGCCGCGCTGGCGATGCAAACGGGCAAGCGCAAGGAGGGTGCGGTGATCCCGCTCCGGATCCGGCGGTGCCGCCATGAGTTGCCGCAGCGCGATCTCGGCGGTGGCGTAGTCGCCCGAAGAGGTCTTCGTCTCCGCAATGCGCAGCAGGCTGTCGATCTCGTCCGGCTTCAACTTGTGAGTCGTCCCCGCCGCTGCCGCGGCCGGAGGGGAGTCTGACGGGACCGGGGCGTGCCCGTCCGGGTTGGCGCGCATGGCTGCGGCACCGAATCCGGTGAGGATCAGAAGAAGCACACCTGTCATCGCTGTCGGTAGGTTGTGGAGCTCGGTGGCACCGGGGGCGGCGTGGAGCCAGGGAACATGAAGAAGGGAAGGAAGTCCGCCGGGCGCAGGTCGCGCGGCGAGTCGTCGGGGAGAATCCGCACCGCCGAGGGCAGCCGATTGGGATCGGCGTATGACGGATCGGCACCCGAGGGATCGGGCGTTGAAGAGGGTTCTGGCGACGCGGGCGCGGCAGCCTTTTCCGGATGAGCGGACACGGCTGGATCGGCTTGGGCGGCGCGGACAACCGGCTCAAGCGAGGCCAGTCGCGGCATCTCCGCTGGCGGTGGCGGCACGGGAGCGAAGCGCAGCGTCGGCGCGAGGATCACGGCCAAGTAAGGCCGCGAGGCGCCTCCGGCGCCGGGGACGCTTCCCGACAACCCGGAGTGAGGGCGCGCCACCAGCGAGGTGGCGGACGCCAATGCCGGGAGGAGGCCCAGGCAGAGAGTGGTCGCCGATCGCGTGCGTCGGTCAAGCAGCGGGCGTTTGGGAGAGGACATGGAACACGATTTCCCTTCGGCGAAGCGGAGGGACGACGGTGCAACCGCAGGTCTTATCGGCCCGTGGGTCCGATTACTGGAGGGCTGATCCAGCCGATCGGCCGAATTTCGGCCGTCGGGTATTCCGCCGAGCGCCGACACGGGCGATGCATGCAGGGATGCCGGAGACCGGCATCGCGGGGCTGGCTTAACCGGCGGACGGTGCTTCCGCTCCGAGCGCGAGTCCGTTGCCGGACCGTTCGATGATTCCGGCTTCGATCAGCCAGCGCTGGAGCGCGAGGTCGAGGGCGTAGCGCGAGAACGGCTTGCTCAGCAATCCGTGCGCCCGGGCTCGTGCCTGCGGCGGCACCCCACCATGCCCTGACGCGGGTGCGAGCAGGGCGATGGGCGTGGTCTGCGTATTCGGCTGGTTCCGGAAAAGATCCATCGCCCCGGCCGCCGCGATGCCCCTCAGCGTGGTATCGAGGAGGGTGAAGTCCACCGGATGAACCTCCGTGAGGCGGAGAGCCTCCGACACTTCGCGGGCCTCGAGAAGACGCCACCCGCGGCGAAGGCAAACCTGACGGGCGAGAGTACGCACCGTGCGGGAATCGTCGACGATGAGCAGCGTGGGAACCATGGGGCCGGCGGTGATGCCCGAGGAGGGACAACCGGTTTTATCGGTCGTTGCCGCGCACGCTGAGGCGCGGAGGCGTGAATCAGGGGAAAGACCCCGGAGCAGACAAGAGAAAGGCCCCGTCCGGGAAGGACGGGGCCTTTAGAGGCGGGGGAGAATCAACCCAGAGGCTTAGGCCTTCTTCCGGCTCTCGGCCACCGCGGCTTGGGCGGCCGCGAGGCGGGCGACCGGCACGCGGAACGGCGAGCAGGACACGTAGGTGAGGCCGAGCTGGTGACAGAGCTTCACGGAGTCCGGATCACCGCCGTGTTCGCCGCAGATGCCGAGCTTGATGTCGGGGCGGGACTGACGGCCCTTCTCGATGGCGATGCGCATCAGCTGGCCGACGCCCGTCTGGTCGATCGAGGCGAACGGGTTCTTCTTGAAGATTTCCGCTTCCTGGTAGGCGCCGAGGAAGGAACCCGAGTCATCGCGGGACATGCCGAGGCAGGTCTGCGTGAGATCGTTCGTGCCGAAGCTGAAGAACTCGGCGGTCTGGGCGATCTCGTCGGCGGTGAGGGCGCCGCGCGGGACCTCGATCATCGTGCCGACCGAGTAGGAGAGCTTCACCTTGCGCTCGGCTTGGACGGCCTTGGCGGTGGCGTGGACGAGTTCGACCTGCAGATCGAGTTCCTTGCGGAAGCCGACGAGCGGGATCATGATCTCGGGCTTGGCCTTGATGCCGGCCTTCTGGGCCTCGGCGGCGGCCTCAAACACGGCGCGCGCCTGCATGGCGGTGATCTCCGGATACTTGATGCCGAGGCGGCAGCCGCGGAAGCCGAGCATCGGGTTGAACTCGTGCAGGTCGTGCACGCGCTGCATGATCTTGTCGACCGAGATGCCCAGCTTGCGGGCGAGATCCATCTGCTGCTCCTTGGTGTGCGGCAGGAACTCGTGCAGCGGGGGGTCGAGGAAGCGGATCGTGGCCGGGTAGCCCTTCAGCTCCTTGAAGATGCCAAGGAAGTCACCGCGCTGGTACGGGAGCAGCTTGGCGAGCGCGACCTTGCGGGCCTCGAGCGTGTCCGCGAGGATCATCTCGCGCATCGCGTCAATGCGGTCGCCCTCGAAGAACATGTGTTCGGTGCGGGTGAGGCCGATGCCGGTGGCGCCGAAGGCGATCGCGTTGCGCGTCTGCTCTGGGTTGTCGGCGTTCGTGCGCACCTGCAGGCGGGTGGCTTGCGAGCACCACTTCATCAGCTGGGCGTACTGCCTGAACTTCTCCGTGTTGCGGGCCGCTTGGTCGCCGTTGATCAGGCCCGCGATGATTTCCGACGGGGCGGTCTTGATCTGTCCTGCGTAGACCGTGCCGGACGTGCCGTCGATCGAGAGGAAATCACCCTCGGAGAAGGTCTTTCCGGCAATGGTGGCGGTCTTGCGCTCGTAGTCGATGGCGACGGCGGCGGCGCCGCACACGCAGACCTTGCCCATCTGGCGGGCGACGAGGGCGGCGTGCGACGAGACACCGCCGCGCGCCGTGAGGATGCCCTCGGCGGCGATCATGCCGCGGAGGTCTTCGGGTGAGGTTTCGACGCGGACCAGCAGGACCTTCTCACCGCGGTCGGCGGCGGCGACGGCGCGCTCGGCGTTGAAGTAGATCTTGCCCGTCGCGGCGCCCGGACCCGCGGGCAGGCCGGTCGCGATGGCGGTGGCCTTGCGGACCTCGGCGAGGTCGAAGATCGGGGCGAGGAGCTGTTCGAGCTGGTCGGCCGGGTTGCGCAGGATCGCGGTCTTCCAGTCAATCAGCTTCTCCTTCACCATATCGATGGAGAACTTCAGCGCGGCGGCGGCGGTGCGCTTGCCGTTGCGCGTCTGGAGCATGAACAGCTTGCCGTCCTGGATCGTGAACTCGATGTCCTGAACGTCCTTGAAGTGTTTTTCGAGAATCGCGCGGACCTTGAGCAGCTCCGCGTACGACTTCGGCATGACCGACTTCAGGTTGATCACGGGTTCCGGCGTACGGACGCCGGCGACCACGTCTTCGCCCTGGGCGTTGACGAGGAACTCGCCGTAGAACTCGTTCGTACCGTTGGCGGGATTACGGGTGAAGGCGACGCCGGAGCCCGAGGTGTCGCCGGTGTTACCGAAGACCATCGCCTGGACGTTAACGGCGGTGCCCCACTCGGACGGAATGTTGTACTTGCGGCGATACACGATCGCGCGGTCGTTCATCCACGATCCAAAGACCGCGCCGGCGGCGCCGCGCAGCTGGTCCCAGGGGTTGTTCGGGAAGACCTTGCCCGTGCGCTCGCGCACGAGGGCCTTGAAGCGCTTGACCAGTTCCTTCTGGTCGTCGGCCGTGAGCTTGGAGTCCTCGATGTCCGAGTGGTAGCGCTCGTGCTTGAACGCTTCGATCACGGTCTCGAATGGCTCGTGATCCTCACCTTCGCGCTTTTGCACGCCGAGCACCACGTCACCGTACATCTGAATGAAGCGGCGGTAGCAGTCCCACGCGAAGCGTGAGTTCTTCGTGCTCTTCTCGAGCGCGAGCACGGTGTCGTCGTTCAGGCCGAGGTTGAGGATCGTGTCCATCATGCCCGGCATGGAGTCGCGCGCGCCAGAACGGACGGCGACGAGCAGCGGCGTGCCGCTGGTGGCGCCGAACTTCGTGCCCATGATGCGCTCCATATTCGCGACGCCCGCTTCCATCTGTGCCTGGAGGGCCGCCGGGTACGTGCGCTTGTTGGCGTAGTAGTACGTGCAGACTTCGGTGGTGATCGTGAAGCCCGGGGGAACGGGCAGGCCGATGCGCGTCATCTCGGCAAGATTGGCGCCCTTGCCGCCAAGCAGATTCTTCATCATACCGTCGCCGTCGGCCTTGCCGGCACCCCACGTGTAGACGTAGCGGGGGGCCTTGGCGGCGGAGCGCGCAGGCTTGGCGGTGGCTTTCTTGCCCTTCGGGGCGGTGTTTTTCACTTTGGATTTGGCGGCCATAAGAGGAGGGAAACGGTGAACGTCGTTGGTTGAAGGAGTGCTGACGTAGAGACCTGAAGCGAATACGGTCCAGAGCAACGCTGTCAACGGTGCAGGGGTCCGGGACCGCAGCAGCGGCGCGGGCGCGACTAAAGCTAGCTTTTGGCCCGGATTTTCCCATGCTCTATCGCCCCTGCCGTCACACCGTTGAGCTTCCACGATTCGCACTCTCCCGACACTTCCGGTTCCGACTCGGAGTCCCCGGATCCCCGCGAGAAACCGATGGGGTTCTTCGAGCATCTTGAGGAACTGCGCTGGACTTTGGTGAAGAGCGCGATCGCGTTCGTGATCGCCGCTTCGCTGGTTGGCTACTTCCTGAAGGAATTCAACCACCTGCTCCTGTGGCCGCTGGAGTCGGTCGCCAAGGAGTACGGTCAGGTCGCGGTCGAATTGGGCACCACGTCCATCATGGAGGGCTTCTCCGTGGTGATTCAGATGTGCACGATCGGCGGCCTGCTGGTGGCGGCCCCCGCCATCCTGTTCTTTTTTGGGCAGTTCGTGGCCCCCGCACTCACGCCACGCGAACTGCGGCTGATCCTGCCCGTCTGCACCTCGGCCGTCATCCTCTTCCTGCTTGGAACGGCCTTCAGTTTCTTCCTGCTCGTTCCCAGCACCATCCGGGTCTCGATCGAGCTCAACCAGCTGTTCGGATTTGCTTTGCGTTGGACACCAGGGGCTTACTACAGCCTTCTCACGTGGTTGGTCTTGGGGGTGGGGGCTTCGTTTGAGTTCCCACTCTTGATCGTGATCGCCGTGTACCTCGGATTGCTGGAGGTGTCATCGTTGCGGCGCTACCGCAAGCATGCGCTGATCGGGATCTTCGTCATCGCGGCGATCGTGACTCCGACGCCGGATCCGTTCACGCAGACCATGTTTGCGGCTCCGTTGTACCTGCTCTATGAGATCGCAATCTTCGCTGGGTCACGGATCGCGAAGCGCAAGAGTCAAACCCTGGCCTGACGGGGCGCATCCCGCTTAGCCGTGATGATGCCGGCGGGGTCGGCGGAGTGAGGTCAGAGGGCGAGCGCACTTCAGGGGCGAAAGACCGGGGAGTACGCGGAGGGTGTTTCGACGGGAGAGAGGCCCTGAGACGTTGCCGCCAGATCGTCTCGATGCGACTGGATCGATTGTACGGTGACGGCCTAGGGGAGAAACTGCGAGGCGGGGCTTGTCGCTTAAATGGCTCTACTTGCGGAGGCGCTCCGCCACTTCCGGATGCTCCTGCAAGTACTGCGTCAGCCGCTCGATGGCGCGGAAGGTCTCGCCGCTGACGTGGTGCTCGAGGCCCTCCACGTCGTGGGTGATGATGGCCTCCGGGAGTCCCAGTTGCCGGAGAAAGGCGGTGAGGAGTTCGTGGCGATGGGCGATGCGGGAGGCGACCGCCTCGCCGGCGCTGGTGAGGACCATGCCACGGTACTTCTCGTGCTTGACCAAGCCCTCGGCGTCGAGGCGCTGGATCATCGTCGTCACGCTGGCCTGCGAGATCCGCAGTTCGGACGCGATGTCGACCACCCGGGCATAGCCCTTGCGCTGGATCAGTTCGCGGATGCGTTCGAGGTAGTCCTCGGCGGCGGCGCTGGTGCGGGTCTTGCCGCTGGAGATGGACGTGGGTGCCGGCACGTGACGGGGCTGGGAAAGCTCGGCAACCGGGCTTAGCCGCGGCTCCCGCGGCGTTGGAAGTCGAGCACCGCGCGGAACATCTGGAGCGCGAGCCAGAACACCCCGCTCATGCAGGCCGAGCCGAGGGCAGTCCAAAGGTCGATCATCGCCTTGTTGTTGGAGGGAACGTGCGAGCGGAGCAGCACGAACAGGAAGGCGAAGAACCCGAGGACTAGGATCGCATCGACCACGAGGGAGACCGCGGAAACAGACTTTTTGCCGGCGGGGGAGGACATGATGGCGTAACGAAAAACCGGGCGGGTCGGGGATGTCCACGACTTTCCGCAACCCTGCGAGAGGGAGCGGTTCGGCGGTCAGGAAGTCGTCGGGCGCACGGGGAGCCGTACATCGACGGCGTCGGCACCGATCACGCTATGGACGGAGGCCCCCGCCCTTCGGAAGAGGGCGATCATTCCGTGGTTTTCACGCTGCACCTGAGCGGTGAGTTCCGTCAGCCCGCGGCGGCCGGCAACGTCCATCAGCCGTTGGAGAAGGGCTTGGGCCATCCCGAGCCGCCGTTTCGACTCCCTTACAACGAAGGCCATCTCCGCCGTCCGACCGTCTTCCAAGAGGAAGTAGCGACCGATGGCATCGATCACCTCGCTGCCGTCCGGTTGGACAGAGAAGACCGCGAGGGCGAGGTCCTTGCGCTGATCGACGCCGACCAACTCCCGCGCCCGGGCACGGGTCATTTCGCGGAAGAAATAGCCGTACCGCAGGCGCACGGTCTCTTCGTTGTGCGACTTGAAGAACGAGATCAGTCGTTCCGTGTCGGCGAGGGTCAGGGGGCGGACCGTGTGCGGCGCGCCCCCGAACGGCAGGCGGACTGGCTCGGGAGGAGCGTGTCGGTCGGGCGTCTCGGTCTGAATCGCCCCGGGGGAGGCTGAAGCCGATGGCCGTCGACGCATGGTCAGCGCAGCGGCGGCGCCTCGTCCGCCGGTCGGGCGAGTTCGTCCTTCCAACTCAGCATCCGGGCTTGGGCGCCGAAGTGCTCGGCGCGGGGCTTGTCGCCCCGTTCCATCCAGATGCGGGAGAGGGTGGTGTTGATGAACAGGTCGGCGGGGCGCAGCCGGTGCGCCTGCTCGGCCGCCGCCAGGGCCTCGTCGAACCGACGCTCCGCAAAGTGAATCTCCGCGAGGGCGTGCCATGCCTCGAAGCTGCCCGGGGCGACCGAGACGGCATGCTGGAGCTTGGCTAGGGCTGGGCCGGCCTCCCCGAGGGCGAAATCCGCCGACGCATCATCGATCAGGGCTTGAAGTTCCTCGGCCTGCATGGGACTCCTTCACTCAACATCCCTCGGCGTCCTTTGGCAAACGCGGACCGCGACTAGAGGATGAGCATGGCATCGCCGTAGCTGAAGAATCGGTAGCGTGCGGCCATGGCCTCCGTGTAAATTTCCTTCAGCCACGCGATGCCGTCCGTTGATCCGGGGGCGAGGAAAGCGGCGACGAGACAAAGGAGGGTGGAACGGGGTTGGTGAAAGTTGGTGATCAGGCCGTCCACGCCCAGAAACGGAGCGGGTGGAAAAAGGTACAATCCCGCCTCACCGACATGCGCCTGCTGGTCCGCTCTCGGCGTGGCGTGCTCGCGGCGAAACGCCTCGATGGCCCGGACACTCGTCGTCCCCACGGCGATGCGGCGGGATTTCGGGGGAGAGTGCTCAAAGAGCGCGACCTGCGTCGAATACGGAACTTCATAGAGCTCCCGGTGAATCGAATGGTCTTCGACGGATTGGGTGGAGATCGGTTTGAACGTCCCTAGTCCCACGTGCAAAGTGACCTCGTGAGTGGGGACGCCACGGGCAGCGATCTGTTCGAGGAGTTCCGGGGTGAAGTGGAGTCCGGCCGTGGGTGCAGCCACGGCGACTTGCCGGTCCTTGCACGCATAGACCGTCTGGTAACGGTCGAGATCCGCAGCGCGCGATGCCGCAGGATCGGTCCGGCTGATGTAGGGAGGCAGGGGAACCTCTCCGATTTTATTCGCGATCGCGACGACGGACCGGCCATCGGGGATGTCGAATCTGACCCGGGCCGTTCCTTCTGAATCCTTCTCGAGAACCTGCGCTTCGAAGAGCCCGGGACGACCGAATCGCGACCCCACTGGCAACCGCTTGCCCGGGCGCAGCAGGCACCACCACGCCTCGGTCTCGGCGGTCGGGCGCAGCAGCAGGCATTCGACCTTCCCGCCGGTTTCGCGCTGCGCCGTCAAACGGGCGGGAAGCACCGCCGCATCATTGCGGAACAAGACGTCGCCCGGGCGCAGAAGGTCCGGCAAATCCGCGAAACGCCGATGGGTGAGGGAGCGGGAAGCGCGATCGATGACGAGCAACCGCGACCCATCCCTTCGCTCCGCCGGCGTCTGGGCGATGAGTTCGGGCGGGAGTGAGAAATCGAAGAGATCCGTAGCGAGGGAGGACACTTGGGGGGAGGAGACAAAAGGCTTGCGCCGGAAGGAAGGCCGGTTTTTCTCCGTCGTTCTCGAGGCCGATGTAGCTCAGTGGTAGAGCAACGCTTTCGTAAAGCGTGGGTCGTCGGTTCAATCCCGACCATCGGCTCCAGTCTTTGGAGCCGAGCTTCGCACGTAAGTCGTTTATGATCAGTTGTTACCGATCGCGTCGTCAGCCAAGGGACCTTGGAGTTGGCGGGCGAGTCGGATCTGGTCAATCTCCCGACGAAGGTGACGTGCAAACAGGCGAAGTCGGTCGTGCACGCTCAGCGTCTCCAAAAGGCGCTGCTTCAACGCCGAGTCCTCGCAGAGGTTGAAGGCCGCGAGATCGACAAAGGCATCCGGGTCCTCCACGGACTTGAGGAAGCGGTCGAAGTCGCCCGGTTCGTCGCCCGTCAGCCGCCGCCGGAGGGCCAGCAACCGCGCGAGGCTCGTCTTCAGCTTTTGATTTTCTGAGTCGGGTGCCCCGGACTGGCTAAGGAGCGGTCGCACTCGAATCGTCCGATAGGGTTCTTCGCGGACGATGCCGAGAACCTCGATCCTTGCCAGACCTTGAAGCAAAAGATTTGATGTGCCATTGTCGTTCTCCTGGCAGGCGCGCACGATGCCGACGGTGGCGACGCGGTGGGTGGGTTCGAACGTCTGCGCCGCCTCCGCCGTGTTCAGGCCGGCGACCGCAAAGAGCCGGTGCCAAGCCAAGACTTCCTTCAGCATCCTCCGGTAACGGGGTTCGAAGATGTGCAGCGGCAGCAGCGCTTGGGGAAAGAGTGCAATCCTTGGCAGGGTCATCACCGCCAACTCGCCGGGCACCACGATCTCCATTTCCATAGCCGAACTCTACTCCGGCACGCCCGGGTTATCAAGGTGCGTCACCCCGTGCGCCCTGACCCGGTCGAACGAGCGGGTGGGACACCGACTGTGCCACGCTGACCCGGAATCGCCGGGTCCAGCCAATCGATCCGAAGCTAAAAGTCTCATAAGGCCCTGATTAAAATTATGATAACCAGATGATGGCCATCTCGGTACACCCCGTGCTAGGAAGTGAGCATGGGTCGCATTTTAGGCATTGATCTGGGCACGACGAACTCCTGCATGGCGGTGATGGAGGGCGGCGAGCCGGTGGTTATCCCGAACGCAGAGGGCGCGCGGACGACCCCTTCGGTGGTGGCATTCACCAAGTCGGGTGAGCGTCTGGTGGGTCAGGCGGCCAAGCGCCAAGCCGTGACGAATCCGAAAAACACGATTTTCTCCGCGAAGCGCTTGATCGGTCGCAAGTTCTCCGAGACGCGGGAGGAATCAAAGAACTTCCCTTTCAAGGTGAGCGAGGGCAAGAACGGCGACGCCTACATCGAGGTTCAGGTCGGGGATAAGACGGAGCAGTTCGCCCCGCAGCAGATTTCAGCCTTCGTGCTCGGCAAGTTGAAGGCGGATGCCGAGGCGTACCTCGGCGAGAAGATCACCCAGGCGGTGATCACGGTGCCGGCCTACTTCAATGACTCGCAGCGCCAGGCGACCAAGGACGCTGGCAAGATTGCGGGCTTGGATGTGCTGCGGATCATCAATGAGCCGACGGCGGCCTCGCTTGCTTACGGACTCGACAAGAAGAAGGACGAGAAGATCGCGGTCTTCGACCTCGGCGGCGGCACCTTCGACGTATCGGTGCTTGAGATCGGCGACGGCGTCTTAGAGGTGAAGGCGACCAACGGCGATACGCACCTTGGCGGTGACAACTGGGACGAGGCGCTGATTTCGTGGCTCGTGGAGGGATTTCAGAAGGAGAACGGGATTGACCTCCGCAAGGATCCGATGGCCCTCCAGCGCTTGAAGGAGGAGGCGGAGAAGGCCAAGATCGCCCTCTCGTCCGCCCAGACCTACGACGTCAATCTTCCTTTCGTCACTGCGGACGCCACCGGTCCGAAGCACCTGAATGTCAGCCTGAGTCGCGCGAAGATGGAGCAGATTTGTGATCGGCTCTTCGAGCGCTGCCTCGCTCCGTTCAAGAACTGCTTGAAGGATGCCGACCTCGGTGCCGCCCAGATCGATGAGTTGGTGCTGGTCGGCGGCATGACCCGCATGCCGAAGGTCGTCGAGATCGCCCGTCAACTCGGCGGCAAGACGCCTCACCAAGGCGTGAATCCGGACGAGGTCGTGGCCGTCGGCGCCGCGATCCAAGGCGGTGTGCTCAAGGGTGACGTCCGCGACGTCCTCCTGCTCGACGTCACGCCTCTCACGCTGGGCATTGAGACGGCCGGTGGTGTCTCGACCGCGATGATCTCGCGCAACACCACGATTCCTTCGAAGAAGACGCAGGTGTTCTCGACCTACTCGGACAGCCAGCCCTCCGTGGAGATCGTCGTACTCCAGGGCGAGCGCCCGATGTCGCGCGACAACAAGACGCTCGGCACCTTCCGCCTCGACGGCATTCCGCCGGCTCCGCGCGGTGTGCCGCAGATTGAGGTCACGTTCGACATTGACGCCAACGGCATCCTCCACGTCTCCGCCAAGGATCTCGGGACCGGGAAGGACCAGAAGATCACCATTCAGGGATCGTCCGGTCTGACCAAGGAAGAGGTGGAGCGCATGACCAAGGACGCCGAGCTCAATGCCGAGGCGGACCGCAAGCGCAAGGAGGCGGTCGAGACCAAGAACCAGCTCGACAGCGTCGTGTATCAACTCGAGAAGGCTCTGAAGGACGCTGGCGACAAGGTGCCGGCGGACAAGAAGACCGTGATCGAGTCCGCGCTGGCCGATGCGAAGAAGGCTCTGGAATCGAATGACACCGATCGGATGAAGGCCGCCATCGAGCAACTGTCCAAGGTCGGCGCCGAACTCTACGCCGCTGCACAGTCTGCTCCGGGCGCCGACACGGCGGCCGCCGGTGCCTCCGGCACCGCTGCGCCGGGTCCCGACGCCAAGAAGGCCGAACGGAAGTCCGACGTGGTCGATGCCGACTTCGAGGTCGTCGACGAGGACAAGAAATAACCCTTTCTGACGAAGCTGCGCTGCCGACCCGCCTCCTGGTGGGTGCGGTGGCGCTTCGTTGAAAAACCCAACCCACCCATCCTAATCCATATGCCCAAAGTAAAGATCAAGCCCATCGGCGATCGAGTGCTCGTGAAGCACATCGAGGAAAAAGAACAGATTCGCGGGGGAATCATCATCCCCGACTCCGCGAAGGAAAAGCCTCAGGAGGCCGAAGTCATCGCGCTCGGCACCGGCAAGAAGGACGAGAAGGGTAACTCCGTTCCGTTCGAGGTGAAGGTCGGCGACAAGGTGCTCATCAGCAAGTACGGCGGCACCGAGGTGAAGATCGAGAACGAGAAGTTCACGCTGGTCCGCGAGGACGATATCCTCGGCGTCGTTGGCTGAGGCTGCTCCCGTTATCCACTCCCATTCTGAAACACATTTACCATCATGGCTGCTAAACAACTCCTCTTCGACGAAGCCGCCCGGCAGAAGGTTCTGCGCGGCGTCGAGCTCCTCTCCCGCGCCGTCAAGGTGACCCTCGGTCCCAAGGGCCGCAATGTCGTCATCGACAAGAAATTCGGCTCCCCGCTCGTGACCAAGGACGGCGTCACCGTCGCCAAGGAAATCGAGCTTTCCGACGCCTACGAGAACATCGGCGCCCAACTCGTCAAGGAGGTCGCCTCCAAGACGAACGACGCCGCGGGTGACGGCACCACCACCGCCACCGTGCTCGCCGAGGCCGTCTACAAGGAAGGGCTCAAGCACGTCACCGCCGGCGCGAATCCGATCTACCTGAAGCGCGGTATCGACAAGGCCGTCGAGGCCGCCGTCACCGAGCTCGGCCGCATTTCCAAGAAGGTCAATGACCGCGAGGAAATCCGCCAGGTCGCCACCGTCTCCGCCAACTGGGACGCTTCGATCGGCGAGATCATCGCCGACGCGATGGACAAGGTCGGCAAGGACGGCACCATCACCGTCGAGGAAGCCAAGTCCATCGAGACCACTCTCGACGTCGTCGAGGGCATGCAGTTCGACAAGGGCTACCTGTCGCCGTACTTCGCGACGAACATGGAGAGCCAGGAGGCCGTCCTCGAAGATGGCTACATTCTCATCCACGAGAAGAAGATCTCCAATCTCCAGGAGTTCCTGCCCATCCTCCAGACGACCGCCAAGACCGGCAAGCCGCTGCTCATCATCGCCGAGGAAGTCGAGGGTGAAGCCCTCGCCGCGCTCGTCGTGAACAAGATCCGTGGCACGCTGAACGTCGCCGCGGTGAAGGCCCCGGGCTTCGGCGATCGCCGCAAGGCCATGCTCGAGGACATCGCGGTCCTCACCGGCGGCAAGCTCCTCAGCGAGGACCTCGGCATCAAGCTCGAGAATGTCACCCTCAGCGATCTCGGCCGCGCCAAGCGCATCGTCGTCGACAAGGAGAACACCACGATCGTCGAGGGTTCCGGCAAGGCCTCGGACATCCAGGGCCGCGTCAAGCAGATCCGCCGTCAGATCGAGGAGACGACCTCCGACTACGATCGCGAGAAGCTCCAGGAGCGCCTCGCCAAGCTCGCGGGCGGCGTCGCTGTCATCAACGTCGGCGCGGCGACCGAAGCCGAGATGAAGGAAAAGAAGATGCGCGTCGAAGACGCCCTCCACGCCACCCGTGCGGCGGTCGAGGAAGGCATCGTCTCCGGCGGTGGCGTGGCGCTCATCCGCACCGCCAAGGCCGTCGATGTGCTCACTGGCACGCTCGAAGGCGACGAGAAGCTCGGCGCCCAGATCGTGCGTCGCGCCATTGAGTCGCCGCTGAAGCAGCTCTGCTTCAACGCCGGCGTCGAGGGTGCCGTCGTGGTCCAGCAGGTCATCTCCAGCAAGGGGAACCAGGGCTACAACGTCGCCACCGGCAACTTCGAGGACCTCGTGAAGGCTGGCGTCGTCGACCCCACCAAGGTCACGCGCACCGCCCTCCAGAACGCGGCTTCGATCGCGGGTCTGCTCCTCACCACCGAGGCGATCATCACCGATCTCCCCGAGAAGAAGGAAGCCGCCCCGGCTCATGGCCTCGGTCACGGCGGCGGCGGGATGGACTACTGATCCGGTCCGTCCGTCCGTCCGTTTCGTTCCAACTCCCCAGCCGGCCGCCGTCAAGGCGGCCGGCTTTTTGCTGGGGCGCTGCGGCGGGCGCAGTGTTGGAGCCTGCCGCACCACCTCGCACCGCGCGCTGCTGGGAGGCGGTCAGCGAACGGGTTTTCCCCTTCCCATCGTTCCGCTTCCCCGCTTCCGTCGAGTCATGGAAGTCGTTTTCCTCGGCACCGGCACGTCGCAGGGCGTGCCGATGATCGCCTGTGATTGCGCGGTGTGCCGGTCCCCGGATCCTCGCAACCACCGGACCCGCGCCTCGATCCATGTGGTGATGGACGGACTCCACATCCAGGTCGACGCCGCCCCGGAGTTCCGTCTGCAGAGCCTGCGCCATCGCATCGACTGGATTGACCTGTTCATCTTGACCCACGGTCACGCAGATCACGTTGCCGGGATGGACGACCTTCGGCGTTTCTGCGACCTTCTGGGGGGCAACGCCCTTCCGGTGCTTTCGACCGACGAGGGCATGGGACGGGTGCTGGCCATGTTTCCTTACGCGATCATGGACCGACCGATCGTGCGGGGCTATGCGGCCTTTCGGCTCCAGCAGATGCCGGCCGTGCTCGATCTTCCCCAAGGCCGGATCGAATCGACGCTCCTGCCCCACGGCGGAGTCAACACCCTCGGCCTCCTCTTCACGGAGGCCAGTTCCGGGGTCCGCTTCGCCTACTACACGGACTGCAAACGCATCCCCCGCGAGGCGATCGCCCTCGCCCGGGGGGCCGATCTGGTCGTGCTCGACGGCCTGCGCCCGGAGCCCCATCCCTCCCATATGAACCTCGACGAGGCACTTGCCGCCGCCGCCGAGATCGGAGCTCGCTCGACGCTGCTGACCCACATGACCCACTTCCTCGATCACCAAGGGACCTGTGACCAGCTACCGTCAGGAATTGCCCTCGCCTACGACGGTCTGCGCATCACATTGTGATGGATAGGTTTAGACTAACTAGGGCAAAAAAGTCATAAATCGATTGCCTTAATTCAGATCGGCTTTATCGAGTTAGGGACGTGCGATGAAGCTTTCGAAGAAAGGCGAGTATGCCTTGCGGGCGCTGATTGACCTAGGGATTGCGGCCGAGGTCGGTCGTGACTTGCTGCGGGTGGGAGAGATTGCGGAGAAGGAAAAGATTCCGGCCAAGTTCCTTGAGCAGGTGATGCAGGACTTGCGGGGTGGGGGGTTCATTCGGAGCCAGCGCGGCAAGTTCGGAGGCTACCGCTTGGCGCGCGAGGCCGCGCAGATCCCGATGGGTCAGGTGGTGCGGTTGATCGATGGTCCGCTGGCCCCGATCGGCTGCGTCTCCCAGACCGCCTACGAGCGGTGCAGTTGCCCGGACGAGGTTCACTGCGGCCTGCGGATGCTGATGCTGGATGTGCGTAACGCGATCGCCGGCATCTTGGACCGCTATTCCTTGGCGGACGTGGTGGAGGTGACGCTGCGCAAGATGCGCCGGGACGGCATCCCGCTCCCGTTCAGCCAACCGGATCGTCCGGGCCCGGGCCGTGGAGCGCGTGGGGCTGCGGGTAGCCCGCCTACAAATCGGCTCCAACCCTTGGATGGCCTGATCCAGAATCTTCTCCCGGATTACACGATATAGGCGTTCCCCTTTCCCCTGATTACCTATGGCCAGAATCCACAATGACATCACCGAGACGATCGGCAACACGCCCCTCGTCCGCCTGAACCGCACGGCTGCCGCGCACGGCGCGGTGGCGGAGATCCTGCTCAAGCTGGAGTTCTTCAATCCGCTTTCCAGCGTCAAGGACCGCATCGGGGCCGCGATGATCGACGATGCGCTCAAGTCGGGTCGGATCAACGCGAGCACCGTGCTGATCGAGCCGACGTCCGGGAATACCGGCATCGCGCTGGCCTTCGTCGCCGCGGCGAAGGGGCTGAAACTGGTCCTCACGATGCCCGAGACGATGTCCCTGGAGCGGAGGAAGCTGTTGAAGATCCTCGGCGCCCGCGTGGTTCTGACCGAGGGGCCAAAGGGCATGCGCGGAGCCATCGCGAAGGCCGAGGAACTGCAGGCGAAAATCCCGAACAGCGTCATTCTCCAGCAGTTCATGAACCCGTCGAACCCGGCGGTGCACCGGCGCACGACGGCTGAGGAGATCTGGCGTGATACCGATGGCAAGGTGGACATCGTGGTGTCCGGCATCGGCACGGGTGGCACGATCACCGGTGTGGGTGAGGTGCTCAAGGCCCACAAACCCTCCATCCGCATCGTCGCCGTTGAGCCCGATGCCTCCCCGGTGCTGTCCGGCGGTTCCCCCGGCCCCCATAAGCTTCAGGGCATCGGTGCCGGATTCGTCCCGGGAGTGCTCAACACCCAGGTCTACGACGAGGTCATCCGCGTGAAGGAGTCGGACTCCGGTCCGGTCTCCAAGCAGGTCAATACGCAGGACGGCATCCCGATTGGCATTTCCTCCGGCGCGGCGGTCTGGGCCGCCCTTCAACTGGCGAAGCGACCGGAAAACCGCGGCAAGCAGATCGTCGTCATCATTCCCTCGAGCAGCGAGCGGTACCTCTCGACATGGCTCTTCGCGGACATCAGCGCTGACAGCGACTCGGTCGACGATCTCGTTCCGGCTGGCAGCTGAGATTCCGGTTTCGGCATCGCTGCGACGGAGCGCCGCCTGCCTTCAGGGGCGCCCGTAGTTGCGGACCTCGCTGTCGTAGTGCCAGCGGTAGAAGGCGACGGCGAGGGTGAAGAAGGTGACCAGCAGGCCCCCGAGCTTCATGATCACTGCGCCGAGCAACTGATCCTCCGCCGGTCCGAGACGGGCGAACAGCCGAGGTGCATACTCATACGTCGGGTAAAGCACGTCCTGCGAGAAGGCGATGAAGGCGAAGAGCGGGGTCATACCGATTGTAACGGCGACCAGATACAGGATCTGCACGCCGGGGTTCACCGGCGGGTGCAGGCGTGAGGGAGCGAGGACGGGCCACCAATAGAAGAGCGCGGCCCCGAAGAACATCACGTGTTCGATCACGTGCACGAGTTTGTCCTGCAGCGCCCAGTCGTAGATCTCGGGCACGTGCCACGCGCTGAGCACTCCGACGTAGAGTGCGGCGCAGGTGATGGGGTGGAGCAGTCGGCGCCGGAGGCCGGGAAACGGAAGCCGGGCGAAGACACCGTCCACGAGCCACGTTGGCAGGCCGAGAAGGAAGAGGATGGCGGCGGGATAGATCAGCAACTGGTGCTGAATCATGTGCGCGCTGAGCAGGAACCGCTCCCCGGCTTGGTCGAGCGGCGAGCCGACCGCGAGGTAGAAGATCGTGAGCCCGGAATAGAACATCCACGCCTGCCAGCGAGGAAAACGGAGGACATCGCCGCCTAGTCGCCCGCGCAACGGACCGCACGCGACCGCATAGGCCCAGCCGAGGAAGATCAGCCCGCCGACGAGGTATGGCTCATTGTGCCAGTGACGCCAGTCGATCATTGGAGCCAGGGTGGCGAGGCCGCGGAAGCGGAGGACGCGGGAGGGGCGGCGAACACCCGGGCCCGCGCCTCTTGCAACTAGACAGAAAGGACGTGGGCCGCGACGGGCGCCAAGGTAGCACCCTCGTAGGCCGGGCCGACGGGCTTGCTGTCTCCGACCGCGAACAGGAAGTAGAGGGCCGTAACGGTACCCGTCGCCAAAACCAACCCGATGAAGAAGAGGATCGTGCAGAGCAGCTTGTCCCACTTCAGGTGCATGAAGATGAAGATCACGAGCATGAACTTCACCAAGGAGAAGACTGCGAGCACACCCAGCACAAGGAGATGAGGCAGCGGCAGGTAGATCACCACGATCTCGATGCCGGTGATCACCGCCAGCAGCATGGCGATCTGGACGAAGATGTGGAACTTGCTCTGTCCGTGGTCGTGACCGTGCGAATCCTGAGCAGGGGAGGCGGCGATGGCGCTCATAGCGGCGGGAGAGGGGGCGTAAGGGCGAGTCAAAGGCCGGGCTTAGATGTACTCGAGCAGGTACACGACCGGGAAGATGATGATCCAGACGATGTCGACGAAGTGCCAGTAGAGGCCCATGGACTCGACGTCGATGGCGTTGCGCTCGTCGAAGTCGACTGGGCCGCGGGAGCGACCGAGGAACATCAGTCCGGCGATGCTGGCCGCGAGGCCGATCAGGGGTAGGAGATGGCCGGCGAGGAACGATCCGATCGTGAAGGTCGGAACGTGGAGCTGGTGGCCGAAGTCGACGACGACGTAGACGCCGAGGATCACGGCGACCGCGAACACCAGGAGGTGCACGATGCTCATGATGAACCACGGCTTCGACGACTGATCCGCGTCCGACGGCTTGAAGGTACGGATGTACATCAGGATCAACCAGAGGACGCCGATCGCGACGTGACACCCGTGGGTGCCGGTGAGCGTGTAGAAGGTGGAGCCGAAGAGGCTACTCGAGAGCGTCAGGCCGCGGTCGTGCACGAAGTGCTGGAACTCGTAGACTTGGCACGCGAGGAAGATCAGCCCGAAGAAGATTGTCCCGAGGAGGTTGTTGCGCGTGCTGCGCAGATTGCCCTTCTGGATGGCATTTACCGCCAGCGCCATCAGGAGGGATGACATCAGGAGGATGAACGTCGAGAACGAGGTGAGCTCGATCGAGAAGATGCTCCTCGGATCCGGCGAACCGGCCGGCGGGTGGATCCGATACACGACGTGCATTGAGATGAGCGCGCCGAAGAACATGCAGTCGGACGCGAGGAACGTCCACATGAACACTTTCTTGTTCGGGATGCCCGTCGACGTCGTGGCGTCGCGATGGTGGTCAATCGCCCCGGAGGCGGAGTGGCTGCTCATGTTCGAGAGAGTATCGGGTTGGGTGTGCTTGGACGCGCGCGCTCAGTGGCCGGCGTGGCCGTCCTTCGGCTCGATCGGATTGCCGTGTTTGTCGAGGTGCAGGTGATAGCCGCCCGGTCCCTCCCAAGCCCAGAGGTAAACCGTGATGAAGAGAAGGACCCCGCCACCGATTGCCCCGAGGAAATGGTGGTTCGTGATGAACAATCCGCCGATCAGTATCGATGTTGCCGCCAGGATCGGGAACCACGACTGGCTCGGCATGTGGATGCCCCCATGCGCCTCCTCGTCCGCTGCGTGCTGCGCCTTTTCGCGGTCGATCTCTTCGCGGTGATGCTTCTCGTACCAGAAGGCGTCGCGGGCGTGGACCGTGGGGATCACGGAGAAATTGTGCTCGGGCGGCGGATTCGGGATCGACCACTCCAGCGTGCGGGCTCCCCAGGGATCACGACCGACCTTCTCACCCTTGAAGTAGGTGTAGAGCATGACCACAAAGTAGACAGCCATGCCGATGCCGAGGATCATCGCGCCGACGGAGGCGATGAAATTGGCGGAGTTCCAACCCATGTTGCCGTCGTAGGTGAACGTACGGCGCGGCATCCCGTTCAGCCCGAGGAAGTGCATCGGGAAGAACGTGACGTTGAAGCCGACAAAGATGACCCAGAACGAGGCCTTGCCCCAGGCTTCGGAGACCTTTCGCCCGAAGATCAGCGGAAACCAGTAGTGGATGCCGGCCAAGAGGCCGAAGATCGATCCGCCGATCAGGACGTAGTGGAAGTGGGCGACCACGAAGTAGCTGTCCTGCTGCTGCGCGTCCGCCGGAGCGGCCGAGTGCATGATGCCCGAGAGACCGCCCATCATGAACATCCAGACGAAGCCGAGCGCGAACATCATCGGTGTGCGCATCTGCAACTGGCCGTTCCACAGGGTGCCGATCCAGTTGAAGATCTTGACGCCGGTCGGCACGGCGATGGCCATCGTCGCGACCGAGAATGCCGCGGTCGCCATCGTGCCCATGCCTGTCGTGAACATGTGGTGCGACCACACCCCGAAGCCAAGGAGCCCGATCACGGCGCCGGAGAAGACGATGATCGGATAACCGAAGAGGGGCTTGCGGGAGAAGGTGGGGAGAATCTCTGAGATGATGCCCATCGCCGGGAGGATCAAAATGTACACCTCAGGATGACCGAAGATCCAGAATAGGTGCTGCCAGAGAATCGGCAGGCCGCCGTTGGAGACCTCGAAGAAGCTCGTCCCGAACGAGCGGTCCATCATCAGCGCCACCAACGCGATCGTGATCGCCGGGAAGGAAAGCACGATGAGGAACGCCGTGATCAAGGTCATCCAAGTGAAGACCGGCAGGCGCATCATCGTCATGCCCGGGGCGCGCAGGTTGATAATGGTGACAATGAAATTCAGCGAACCCACGATGGATGAGACACCCAGGACCTGCAGGCCCATGACCCACAGGTCCGTGGACATGTCAGTGGCGAACTGGTTCGAATACGCCGTGCTGGTGAGCGGCGCATAGCCGAACCACCCGACGTCGGGAGCCCCGGACTTCACGAACCAGCCAACGTTCAGGATGATCGCGCCGACAACGAAGACCCAGAAGGCGAACCCGTTCAGTCGGGGAAAGGCCACGTCGCGGGCCCCGATCTGCAGCGGCATGATGTAGTTGAAGAACGCCGCCGAGAGCGGCATCACGGCGAGGAAGATCATCGTCGTGGCGTGCATCGTGAAGAGCTCGTTGTACGCCTGCGCGCTGAGAAACGTGTTGTTTGGCACCGCGAGCTGGACGCGGATGAGCAGGGCCTCGAAGCCGCCGACGAGGAAGAAGATCAGCGAGGAGACCCCGTAAAGAAGGCCGATTCGCTTGTGGTCCACCGTCGTGAGCCAACTCACGAGGCCGGTCTTGGCTGTCGGTCGCGTGAAGATGAGCGGGCGCTTCTCCGCCACAGGGGCGTCCTTGCCGATGAAGTCGGACTTGGTGATGGCTTGCATGGTCGGTGAATCCTCGAAAGGGGTTACTTCAGACTGTGGAGGTAGGCAACGAGCGCCCGGGCCTCGTCGTCGTTGATCGAAAACTGTTGTTCCCAAACGCCCGTCTCGTTGTTGCGGACGACGTAGCCGCCGAACCACATCTTGTTGCCGGGTTTGACGTTGTTGGGCTCGGTCAACCACCGATGCAGGTTCTGCTCCGTGTTCTCCAGCAGACCGCCGGCGATGGTGGTGCGCGCCCCGACCCGGGTGAGATCCGGACCCGAGATACCCGCACCTTCATGCCCCCGAACGGAGTGGCAGCCAGCGCACTTCTTCTCGATGAAGAGCTTGCGGCCGTGGGCGATCAGTTCCGGGCTTTCTCCGGCGTCAGCTTGCTGCTTCTGCTGCCAGGCCGCAAATGGGGAACGACTGAATCCCTCGCTCCATCCCGGGGCGTTGGGTCGCTGGCGTTCGTACGTGTAGGAGGCAAATTCAACGCGAGGAGAGGCGGTCGGCGTGGCACCGATCTGGGTGCCCGGGACCGTTCGGGCCGGGTTCTTTTGCTGCGCGACCCACGCCGCAAAGTCCGATTCCGAAAGTGCGATCACCCGGAAGCGCATCACCGCATGCGACTCGCCGCAGAACTCGGCGCACTGCCCCCAGAAGTATCCTGGCTCATCCGCCTTCAGCCAGAGGTGATTCCCGCGGTTCGGCATCATGTCCACCTTGCCGGCCAGCTTCGGCACCCAGAACGAATGGATGACATCGACTGTCCGGAGGTTCACCCGCACCGGGCGTCCCGCCGGAATCACGAGTTCGTTGCCCGTCACCAGTGTGCCGCTCCCTTCGATCTGTTCCTTGGGGTACTCAAACTTGAACCACCATTGGTGGCCGGTTGCCGTCACCTCGTAGGCATTGGCCCGTTCCGCCTCCGGGACGTCATACGTGTACCAGATGGCGCGCAGCGTCGGTACCGCAATCACGACGAGGGCGGCGATCGAGAGAACGATCAAGCCCAACTCGATCAACGGGTTGCCATGGCTCTGCTCCGGGGGCGGCTGATTCGCTGATTCACCGGTGCGGACCCGGAAACGCAGCGTGGCGTAGGCCAGCACGGAGGCGACAAGGACGAAGATGATCATCGTCACCCAGAGCGTGACGTAGAACACGTCGAGCTGCGTCTTGGCCACCGGCCCGTGGGTCTCAAAGGTGGACTGCGGCCCGTAAATCCAGCCGCCGTTAAGCAGCGGAAGCAGTCCCACAAACATCAGGGAACTGGCGCGTCGGAGCGCCGAGCGAAGGGTGAAGGATAGGGTCATGTCGCCAAAAAGAAATTCGCGGAGCCCGAGAGCCTCCGCGCGAACCGAGAGCGTCGGGAATGCGCAGCGTGTTTCAAGCCCGTTTGCTAAAGAACGTTCATCGCAAGAGAGAAACCGCAACAAATAGCTGCCCGGGCTGGATCGCGCGCTCCAAGTATTAGGCCGGCAAAGTGGAAATCAGCGCGTGGCTCATGCCCTTTTTAGGATGTTGAATTGCATTAGTAACGCATTGGACGGGCTGAGCGGTTCGTCCAGCCCTGCTCCGCCCCTCGCGAATCGGGTCACACCGGTCTGCTGATCGCTGGGCCTGGGTTGCTTGAGCATTTAATTAGCGACTATAGGTCTCGCCATCAGGCCGGTGTTGCCCGCCCGTCGTCGGGCAGTCGTCCACGAAGGAACAGTGGCTCCCCGATGGGACACTTAGGCGACGCTCCCCCTTTTCCGGTTGCGCCGCTCTGAACAGGATCAACTCTCCCCGTTACCGTGCCCCCGTCCTCACCCGTCCCCGTCGGCCAAGGTCTCTTTTTGGATCGCGATGGGACCGTGATTGAGCATATTCCTTATCTTCATGAACCGGAAAAGGTTGTAATTGTTCCGGGTGTGGGTGAGGCTCTTCGCGAGGCCGTGGCCGCGGGGTTTCGCCTCTATCTCTTCACGAACCAATCGGGAGTCGGGCGGGGGATGTTTCCTCTTGCTGCGGTCCACGCCGTCAATCGGCGGATGGAGGAGTTGCTTGGTCTTCCCGCCCCGGTGTTCGCAGGGATCTGCATTGCTCCGGAAGCCCCGGGTGAGCCCTCGCTGTACCGCAAACCTTCGCCTCGGTTCATCGAGGAGATGTGCGCTCGCGATGGGCTCGCGAAGTCGAAGTCATGGATGATCGGAGACTCCCCCTCCGACTGGGAGGCGGGTGGGCGGGCGAGAGTCAACGTGGGTGCCGTGGGAGCAGTGCCGGCGGTGGAGGTGTGGCAGACGGAAAAACCCTTCGCCGGAGCCCGGTTGGCCGCGAGAAACCTTCCGGATTTATTGCGCGCGATCCTTCCCTCCGCCTAGCAGCAGCGGCTTTACGTCGCGTTTACGGCCCTTCGGGTTTCCCGGTCGGGGAAATACCTAAATCACGGGGGAGGAGCGTCCGCTTGGCGAGGGGGCCCCGGACGATGCTTCGGTGAGTTGCGATGATTGTCGCCACGGGCCCACTACCCATGCCGACCACCCTGCCTCGTTACAGTGATGCCGAAATCATGCGTCGGATCGACGCGTGCCCGAAGCTGGCGTCACTGCAGAGCATCAACCGCGCGCTGGCCGGGCTGGTGAGCGCGGAACAGAGCTTCAACTCCCAGATCGCTGAGATCATCCGGCGCGACCCTTCGCTGACGGCCCGTCTGCTGCGCATGGTCAACAGCGTTTACTTCGGGCTGAGCGCGAAGGTGAACAACATCGAGGAGGCGGTGTTCTATCTCGGGCTGCGGCAGATCCGTGAACTCTCGATGGCCACACCGGTGATCGAGGAACTGGAGCGACTCACGGAGTCGGGGGTACGGCTGCCCTGGCGCGATCTGTGGAAACATTCGATCGGGTCCGCGATCATGACCCGCGAGATCCTCGCCACCACGACTTTGCTGGTGGACGACGACACCGACTACATCATCGGCCTGCTTCACAATGTCGGGAAGGTGGTCCTGGCGACGACGTTCGCCGAGGAGTTCAGTCAGATCGTGCAGCAGTCGTTTGCCTCGGCGCAGGACGTGTGTCGGGCCGAGAGGGAATTGATCGGATGGGACCATGCCCGCATCGGCGGCGTCTACCTGCAGCGCCACCAACTCCCCGGCGAGATCACCGATGCCGTGCTCTACCACCATGCTCCGGAAAGCGCCCCCAACCATGCGTTCTACGCGGCCGCGGTGCAGGTCGCGGACCAACTCGTTCGCTACGCCGGAATTCCCGGAGGTTTCGAGAAGGTCGAGACCATCGAGCACGACTCGTGGCTCGCGCTGCCCGGCTGGCGCATCCTCTTCGGCGACGGCGAGCGGGAGACGCGTCTGGCCCGGGCGGCCCTCGCGAACAGCGTGCAGCGGCTTCCCACGGTCCTCAACGGCCTCGTTTGATCGGGTCTGGTTTTCTTCGCGCCCAGAGATGTCCCATGGTTTCTTCGTCGACAGTTTCCGGGGAGGGAGCGTACCTGCTGGTCGACGCGCGGCGCCGCATCCGGCGGGTTTCGTCCGGGGCTGCGGCGCTGCTTGGGATCGCTCCTGAGGCGTGGGTGGGTGCTGCCTGGAGTCCTGAGGAGTGCCTTCGCGGCCGGGAACTTGCGTCCGCGGAGGAACCGCTTCGCGGGCGAGCGTCGCGGGATGACCTATCCCTTGTTCTGCTGCGGCCCACGCCGCCATCGCAGGGCTCACTTTCAGCCTGGCGCGACTCGGCCGAGCTCGCGCTCTTGCGGGATGCGGCGGGAGGCGTCGCCGAGGTCAACCATGCGTTTGCGCGCAAGTTCGCCGTTCCGGTCCCGGAGTGGCTTGGGCGCGAGGTTGTCCCGCTCATCCATCCAGAGGATCTTCCTGCTTGGCGGGATGCGCAGGAACGCCTTCGCCGTCCGCCGTTCCGACGCGCCCACGAGACCTTTCCGCGCACCATCGAGTTCGACTACCGTCTGGACGAAACCCTTCCGAACCTCTCGGCACACCAAAATCAACTGCAGCAGGTTGTGCTCAACCTTTGCGTCAACGCCAGGGATGTCATGCCCGGCGGGGGCCGCCTGACCCTGATTACGGGGCGGGTGCGCGGGGATCAATTGGCCCGACTGCGGGCCGATCCCCGGATGGACTACGTGATGATCCGGATCTCGGACACGGGATGCGGAATGCCGGAACCCGTCCGGGCGCGCATGTTCGAGCCGTTCTTTACGACGAAGCAGGATTCCGGGGGCACGGGACTCGGGCTCTCGGTGGTGTACGGAGTCGTGGCGCATCACCGTGGTGTGATCGATGTCGAGAGCGAGGAGGGGGCGGGAACCACGTTCTCGGTGTTCCTGCCGCTGGGCGGCCGGGAATCGGCGGCGGGAACGTCGGATGGCGCTGGCGTGGCGGAGATTCCGGCCGGGACCGAGTCGATTCTCGTCATCGAGGACGAGGTCGCCCTGCGGACCCTGCTTCGGGTTTCGCTGGAGATGAAAGGGTATCGGGTGCGGACGGTGGCTGACGGGGCCGAGGCACTTGACTTGCTGCTCGGCAACCCCGGGCCGATCGATGCGGTCCTCCTCGATCTTAACCTGCCCCGGGTGTCGGGTCTGGAGGTTTATCCCACGGTGCGGCGACTTCTCCCCCGGGCACCGGTTTTGATTCTCAGCGGCAACGTTTCGGCGGCGGCCCGGGCGGAGTTGGAGGACGTCGGCCAACCCGTCTTTCTGCCCAAACCCTGCCGTCTGGGTGAATTGGGTCACCAACTGCGCCGGGCGCTCGATGGGCGGACCGGCGGCCGGAGCCCGGTCGCGGCTTCGACAAGTGCTTAATCGATGGCGCGGCGGGTCGATGTAGTTCCAGTGATCGCCCAGATCCCCACGTCCCGCGCATCCTGCCCCGGTTCAGGCCGCCCTGCGGTCCCGTCGGGGGCTCGGACACTGGCCGCATCCGAAACGGGAGGACCGGCTTCGTGACGACCTTTGAGCGCATCCGCTACTCGCTGTCGCATCCCGTGCCTTTCGGCACCGAGGAAGTGATGGAGTCCCCGACCGGTGAGGTCCTCACCGACGCGCAGATTTTGGATCCCATCTTCCGGCGTGGGGATGCGTGGATGCGGCTTTTCCTTGGTTTTCACGCCTTGCTCGCGCTGGCACTGGCGGCGGTGCAGCGGACGTGGCTCGAGGCCATCGTCGTGATCGGCCTGAGCGTCCTGCTGTTCTGGCTCCCGGCGCAACGCCATCCCGGTTCCTTCTTCGCGCGGGCCGGGGGCGGGATTGCGCTGCAGTTGTTCGCCGCTCTTCATGTCTATCAGGTGCCGCTGCTGCCGGAGTTGCACTTTTTCTTCCTGACCGCGGTGGCGATGCTGGTGATCTACGCGGATTGGAAGTGTCTCTGGCCCGCAACGCCGTGAACCAGAAGGTGGCATTGACGATGCTGAGCCGCCTTGGCTACGCCGCAGACGTCGCGTTCCACGGCGGGGAAGGTCTTGCTGCGGTTCGCGACAAGGACTATGGCATCGTCCTGATGGATTGGCACATGCCCGAGATGAACGGGTTGGAGGCAACCATCGCCATCCGTCGTGAGTTGCCCCCTGGGAGGCAACCGTGGATCATTGGGCTGACGGCGAACGCGATGACGGGTGACCGCGAGAAGTGTCTGCAGGCGGGCATGGACGACTATATGACCAAGCCGCTGCGCCGGGAGGAACTGGTCGCCGCGCTTGCGCGATCGGGTTCCCACCGTGAGTCGACGCCGCCCTCGCTGACGGCCTTCGGCGGCTCGGCGACCGCCTAGCTAGCGGAACCCGGGTCGGCGGCTCGTCCGCTTTTCGCCGTGCCATTCCGGCCGCGGACTGTCACGTTCGGCGTCGATCATGAACTCCGAGTCGACCCCGGCAGTGCGCTCTCATTACAAGACGACGTGGCAGAATCTGGCCCTTGGCGCCGAGGGGGCGGTGATCTACGTCTCCGGCTACGATGATGAGGACCAACTGCACGCCACGATGGAGGATACCCTCGGGATTCTTCGTCGGACGGTCGGGATCCGACCGGATGACGTTTTCCTCGAAATCGGGTGTGGCGTGGGCCGCGTCGGGCGCGGGCTCTCGCCGTTCGTCCGCGAGTGGATCGGATGTGACGTTTCCAGCGAGATGATCCGTCAGGCGCGGCGCAAGACCCTCGGCCTGGACAACGTCCGTTTCGTCGAGGTCTCGGGCTATGATCTCCAGCCGGTGCCGGACAACTCTGTCGACGTCGTTTACACGACCGTCGTGTTCATGCACCTCGACGAGTGGGATCGCTACAATTACTGCCTTGAAGCGTTTCGGGTGCTGAAACCCGGCGGGCGCTTCTACTGCGACAACGCGAACATCGCCTCCGACGAAGGGTGGGAGATGTTTGAAAGCGTGCGCACGCGGTTCCCTTCGGCGGAGCGTCCCCCGCAGTCTTCCAAGTGCTCCAGCGTGCCGGAGTTTGAGACCTTCCTGCGGCGCGCCGGATTTGTGGACTGGCACGTGGCCACGCGGCCGATGTGGGTCTACGGCTGGGGAACCAAGCCGGGGGCGGCCTGACCTGCAGCGGGCGGGACGGGCGTTGCGTTTGTCTTGGCCGCCTCGAGGGCCGCCTTGCGCTGGGCTTCCTCGTAGGCCTTGCGCTGCTGCATGCCGATTTCCAGTAAATCGCTGACCAGCATCCGCGCCTCGCGCTCCGCCTCCGCCGGAGTGGACGGCGGCGGCAGGGGGACGACGGGGGAAATGGAGACGGTCGCAGCGGTGTTGCCCGAACTGGCTGCCACCACGGGTTGCTTCATCACGAGGCGTCGGGTCTCGCCGCGCACCTTGACCGTCGCGGCATCCTGACGGCGGTCGTAGTCAACGGCCTCGACCCCGTCCTCCGCCTTGCCCAGCCCGATCCAGAAGCTCTTCTTCGCCTGCGGATCGGTGAGGTTGAGCAGCACCGTCTTGCCCGTCACGATGACACCCGTGAACTCAAGCGCATCCTTGGCTGCGGCCGGCGTGGCGGCCGCCGCGGAGTCACCGGCCGGCGGGAGAAAAGGGGACGGATGGGCGCGTGGATCGGAGGGGTTCGCGCGGAGCGGGAGGCTCGCCGCGAGCAGTCCGATCAGTCCCCACGCAGTCCCCTGCGACAGGAGTCGAGCGCGGGAGGCACGGCGTCCCGGGTGCACGATCAGCGGGGCAGGGGAGGCGGCGGCTTGATCTGGCCGGCCTGAGCCTGCTTGAGCAGATTCTGGGCGTTGTCCGGTTGCTCGGCGTCGAAGAAGCCGGTCAACTGCCGGAGCCGCGTCGGGTGGCGCATCTTGCGGAGCGCCTTGGCCTCAATCTGGCGGATCCGCTCGCGCGTGACCTTGAACTGCTTGCCGACCTCCTCGAGCGTACGGCTGTAACCGTCAACCAGTCCGAAGCGGAGCGAGAGCACGCGGCGCTCGCGCTCGGTGAGCGAATCGAGGACGTCGATGATCTTTTCCCGCAGCAGGGAGAACGCCGTCATGTCGTACGGATTCTCGGCGCTCTTGTCCTCGATGAAATCACCGAAGCTTGTGTCGTCGCCGTCACCGACGGGCGACTGGAGCGAGATGGGCTGCTGCGCCATCTTCATGATCTGCTGCACCCGCTCGACGGGAAGATTCATCTCGTCGGCCACCTCGTCGGGCGTCGGTTCGTGACCGTACTCCTGCAGGAGTTGCTTCTGGACCTGCATCACCTTGTTCAGCGTCTCGATCATGTGGACCGGGATGCGGATGGTGCGGGCTTGGTCGGCGATGGAACGGGTGATGGCCTGCCGGATCCACCACGTGGCGTAGGTGGAGAACTTGTACCCGCGACGGTACTCGAATTTCTCGACCGCCTTCATCAGGCCCATGTTGCCTTCCTGAATCAGGTCGAGGAACGAGAGTCCGCGGTTCGTGTACTTCTTCGCGATCGAGATGACGAGGCGCAGGTTGGCTTCGACCATCTCCGTCTTGGCCTGGTGTGCTTCGCGCACGTGCACGTTGGCCCGATTCACGAGATCCAGCAGGGACTGGGGGGCGATGCGTTGACCGGCCTCGATCGCCTTGAAGCGGGCGTGAATGACCTTCGTGTCGATCGCGGCATCCTTCTTGGTGCGCGGGTGCTTGGCGCGCTCAAGAAGACCCTGCAGTTCCTGAATCTCCGTCAGCAGCGGACGGATTCCCTCCAGGTACTCCTCGTAGACCTTGAGCTTGAAAAAGAACTTCGCGAGGTGGGACTTCAGCGCGGTCTCACGCTTCCGATGCTTCTGGGAAATGCGTTTGCGGTCCGCCTCAGTGCGGGCAGCGAGCAGTTCCTCCCACGATTCCGCCACGGAGCCCTCGTCCTTGGTCGTGAGCTCCACGAGCCGCGGCAGGCCCTTGAAGTAGGCGTCCCGGCTCTCGATCTTCTTGTCGATGACGATGCGATCGAAGCGCTCCTCGCGGTTGAGGAGCTTGGTTCCCAGCGAGATGATGTGCCGGGCGATGATCGATGCGTCGAACAGCACGTCCTGAGCCTTCAGCTCCGCCGCTTCGATGCGCTTCGAAATCTCGACCTCCTGCTCGCGCGTCAGCAGCGGGACCTGGCCCATCTGCTTGAGGTACATCCGGACCGGATCGTCGAGGATGTCATTCTGCGACGAACGGGTCTCCTCCTCCTCCGCCTCCTCCTGACGCTGCTTGAACGATTCGACCTCCTCGGACTCGATGATCTCGATGTCGAGGTTCTGGAGGATGGACAGAACGTTATCGATCTCGTCCTGATTCTCGACGGAATCCGGCAGCGCCTCGTTGATGTCGTCGAAGGTCAGGTATCCCTGTTCCTTGGACTGGCGGATCAGGTGACGGATCTTTTCGTTGATGCCGCCCGCCGGTCCCTCGGGAAGGCCGTTGCCGGGCGTCTTGGCGAGGACCTCCTCCACGGCTTCGGACTGCTCTTCGACGGTGGCGGACTTTGCTTTGCTGCTGCGGGCCATGAATTAAGGGAAAGGTAAGATCTTCACTCATCCGACGGATGCGAGCACGACGGGCGTGCGCAACTGTCGCTGGAGTTCAGACCGGCGTTTCAAGAGAGAAATTGCGTCAAGCGTACTGTCCGCACGTAAGTTAGCTAAATCAAGGTCGATTTTCCGCAACTCCGTCTCCAACGCCCTCGAACGAAGCCGCATCAGGCCCTCTTGCAGGGCTTTTGCTGGATCATCGAGTTCGGGAGGATCGAAGGCGAGGGAGGCGACCAACGCTTTTTGGTCGGCGGACTCCAAGAGACTATCGAGATGATCCCGTCCTGGCCAGTTGTCCTGTTCGAATTCCGCGAGAAAACGGTTCAGCAGGGCTCCGGCGGGGTGGCTCAGATCGATCCACTGGTGAGGAAATGAGGCGGCGAGGGCCTTGCCGAAGGTTTCCCAGTGCAGGAGGAGGAGGAGGAGGTCCTGTTCGGGGGCGATGCTTCGCGTATCGGGTGCCTTGGAGGGGTTGGACCTAGCCTTGGGTTCAGGTGATCGGGCGGCCGCCCGGGCCCCTTCCTGGGCGCGCAGGCGTTCAGCGGTGCGAAGGAAGTCCTTTTGGAGTGCGGCCAGCGGCAGACGCAGGTGGGAGGCCGCTTCGGCGAGGAACTGGGAGCGGGCCACCTCTGACTCGGCCGAGCTGATGACGCGCTGTAACTCTTCGGCCGCGCGGGTCTTTTCCTCCGGGGAGGCATGCTCCGCGTCGGGGAGGACCGAGCGGCAGGCAAACCCGATCGCTGAGAGTGCGCGGGTACGAAGCGCTTCGTAACCTTGGGTCCCCTGCTCCAACAGGAGAAGATCCGGGTCAACCTTCCCGCTGGGTTCTTGGGCGCCGAGAATCCGCACTTCAAGGCCCGCCCGCAATGCCAGTGGGATGAGTCGGAGAGCCGCTTTCTGACCGGCCGCGTCGCCGTCAAAGAGGCACTCCAGCCGCGTCTGGTAACGCCGGAGCAGGGCGAGTTGCGCGTCGGTGATCGAGGTGCCCTGAGGCGCCACGGCGGACTTCAAGCCCACGCTCCAGCACCGGATCGCGTCGAGTTGGCCCTCCACGAGAATAAAGGGCTGGTTTTCCTTTCCGGCCGGTTCACGCGCCCGGTCGAGGTTGAACAGCAGGTTGCCCTTGGTGAAGATGGGGGTTTCCGGGGAATTGACGTACTTGGCCTCCTTCGCGGGATCGTCATCCGGGGTCAGTTGGGTCTGCCGGGCCGTGAAGGCGACGACGCGGCCCTGGTGATCCCGGATCGGGATCATCAATCGGCCCCGGAAACGTGGCTTGAGGGAACCGATGGTCAAGGGTGCGCCCTCCCGCACGAAGAACAGTCCGGATTGCCGGATGGCGTCCTCCGAGAAACGCTTGCGCAGGAGCGCGGTGCCCAAGCTGTTGTCTGAAGGCTCGGCGGCCCCGATACGGAACTCGTCGGCGATCGCCTCGGAGAAACGGCGCGACTGCACCCAGTAGTTCCGCATGAACTCCGCCGTCGCACTCCGGCCGCGGAACACCTGGAAAAAGTGCTCGGCCGCCTGCTCGTGCAGGTCGAAGAGTTCCTGGCGCAGCGAACGCTGCTCGGCAGTGGGGCCGGCACCTTCCTCGTACTCGATCACGACCCCGAAGCGCTTGCCGAGCGTCTCCACGGCCTCGGTGAACGACAGTTGCTCGGTCTCGCGGACGAACGAAATCGCGTCCCCGGCCTTACCGCAGCCGAAACACTTGTAGAACCCCTTGTCCGGATCGACGTAGAAGGAGGGCGTCTTTTCTCCGTGAAAGGGACATAGCCCCTTGAAGCGGGAGCCGGCCTTGCGCAGGGCGACGGCCCGCGAGACCACGTCCACCAGGTTCACCCGCAGCTTCAGGTCGCGGACGCAGGTCGGTTTGATGGCGGGCATGGAGGAGGGAGCCGGGATGGCGGATCAGGGCATCGGCGGCGCCGGGAGAAAATCCTGAGAAATCGACTTTCGGCGCGGCGTGGGGTGTGTCAAGTGTCACACCCGCCTGAGTCCGGTTGGAACCTCCGTCCGGCAGGGGCCACTCACTCTCCATGTCCGTCCTTTCCTCCTTTTTTCCGACCCGCCGGGGCTGGTGGACTTTTTTCCTCGCCTGGGCGCTGGCCGCCTTGCGGGTGGATGCTCAGGAGGCCGGTGGTCGTCCGGGCTCGGGGTTGCCGCCGCCGCCGGCGCCGCTCCTCCCGGTTTGGGAGACGAGCCTGCAGAATTTCGACCAGCCGATTTATGAACGCGAGGTGGAGCGCCTGATCGTGCAGTTCGAAGCGTCCACGGGTCGCCCGCTTCGACCCGGGGTGAAGCGCAAGGTCGGGCTGAAGGTTTACGCCGATTCCGGAGCCGGACTCTCCACTCCGCATGCCTTGGTCCATTCCGTCATTGCGGCACTGGAGCGCCGCGGCTTCGCCACGGCTGACATCTTTCTGGTTGGTCTGAACCAACTGCGCCTGCGGATCACCGGTTTCCTTCCCTCTCTCGTGACCGGTAAGTCGGCCTACGATGGCCACCCGGTGTTCGTGCTGGAGTCGGGCCGGTTCTTTGATCCGGCCTGGTTTTACGACAGTCCGCTGCCCACGCGCTTCGATCCGATCCTGGCCGACAAGCAGATCGAGGGGGTTCCGGGCGACTCGACGCTGGAACAGGACCGCAAGAGCTTCCTCGCCACGCCGCTTTTCCTCGACGCCGACTTCTGGATCAATCTCCCGGTCTACACGGACCACCCAATCCTCGGTGTGAACGGGGCGCTGGTGAACGCGACCCTGTGGAACGCCTCCAACACGTCGCGTTTCTTCCGCTCGCCCGCCAATGCCCCGGCGGCGGTGGCGGAGATGAGCGCGATCCCGGAGCTCCGCGCGACGTGGGCCTTCACGATCGCCACGCTCGAGCGTTACCAATTCATCGGCGGGCCCTTCTTCAATTCGCTGTACACGGTCTCGGAGCCCCGTCTCTGGCTGAGCGCGGACCCGGTCGCGATGGACACCCTCGCGCTGCGGAAGATCAATCAGTGGCGGAAGCGGACGGGTTTCCAGCCGGTGGCCGACGAAATCCGCACCCTCGAATTCGCCGAGACGCTGGCGGTTGGGACGGCGCGGTCGCTGGACACGCGCCTCGTGCGGCTGAACGACGGCTCTCCCTGAGCGGAGGAAAAAACCCCTTGCACCACCCGGCGATCGCCGCGATTTTCCCCCCCATGCTGGCTGTCCTGAACTCGTCTTCCGATTACCTTCCGGTGCTGATCCAGGCGCTGCTCGCTGCGGCGCTGGCGGCGGGGATCATCGCGGTGAGCCACCTGCTGGGTCAGCGCGCCCGTGGCGGAGCAATCAAGGACAGCGCCTACGAGTGCGGCGTGAAGCCCGAGGGCATCGCGCATACCCGCTTCTCGGTGAAGTTCTACGTCACCGCGATGCTCTTCATCCTCTTCGACATCGAGGTGGTCTTCCTGATTCCGTGGACGTTCGTCTACCGGGAATTCCTCGCGGCCGGGATTCCGATCCTCGCCCCCATCGGTTTCTTCCTCTTCGTGCTCGTGCTGGGCCTCGTGTACGAGGTCAAGAAGGGCGCGCTGGAGTGGGAGAAGTGAACAGCGCCCCGGCATGGACCTCCGCCCGGTTCCTGCCGCCCTCCTCGACTGAGTTGCCCCGGTGAGACTCGATCGAATCATTGCCCGCAGTCGCCTGGTCGAGCTGAAGAGCACGGACCTCAAGGGGGCCTTGGAGGAACTCCTCGCGGTCTCGGTCGAGAAATTCCCCGATCTCCGCCCGGAGGCGTTGCTGCGGAGTCTCCTGCAGCGGGAGAGCACGATGACGACCTACCTCGGGCGCGGTGTCTCGCTCCCGCATGTACGGGTCCGCATGCCGCGGCCCTACGTCGTGGCAATCGGCCGGAGTCGCGTCGGCATCCGCCACGATGGCGTCGCGGGCGACGAGCGTGTGCACTTCATCGTCATGCTGCTCGCCGGGGAGAAGGCCGGCAGCTACCTGCAGGTGCTCGCTTCGCTGGCGCGGCTGCTGAAGGAGCCGGAGTTCATCGATGGTCTCCTGCTCGCAGCCGACCTCGACGTGCTCTACGAGCGGCTTCTCGCGGGCTTCGGCGGCATCGCCGGCCGTCCGCTCCAGGCCCAGCAGAACCGCATCAACCGGCTCATGTTGCGCGAAGCCGAGCGGGTCACCCGGGGAGCGGGCTGCAGCGCCCTGATGGTTTTTGGTGATACGTTCGTCGGGGGCATCGAGGCCCGGTCCTTGCAAACCAAGCTGAAGACGATCCTCGTGACCCGCAACGTGATCGACGCCGGCGACGACCAAAACGAGTTCGCTGAAACGGTTCAGGTCCGTTCGTTCTCCAACCGTCGGCTCGCGCAACTCCGCAGCGCCGTGCTGGTCGCCCTCACCCGAGGAGTCATTTCCTTTCAGGATCGGATCTGCTGCATCGGTGGAATCACGGGAAGCAACCAGTTCGACACCGTCGTCGTGGTGGACGTGGAGCGTGAGTTCCAGACCTTGCTCACCGGTCATTCCGACCTCCTGCCGGCCGACGTGAAACCGGAGGTCCTTGAGCGCGTGATTGGAGTCGCGACTGAGCTTTCGGTCGAGGGGCGGGAGGGTCGCCCGGTGGGCTGCCTCTTCGTCGTGGGTGATACGCCTCGGGTTGAGCGCCTGATCAAGCCGTTGGTGCTCAATCCTTTCTACGGTTATAAGGAGGAGGATCGGAACATCCTCAATCCGTTCATGGACGAGACGGTGAAGGAGTTCTCGTCGATTGATGGCGCGTTCATCATCCGGGGTGACGGCGTGCTCCTGTCGGCCGGCAGCCTGGTCCAGGCGACGGATGTCGAGCACACCCTGCCCAGCGGGTTGGGGAGTCGGCACGCCGCGGCGGCCGCGATCAGCGTGGCGACGGACTGCATCTCGATCGTGGTTTCCTCCAGTTCCGGACAGGTGACACTCTTCCGCCGCGGAGAGATGCTCTCCTTGACCGACCGGGCCTTGGTCGCCGGCTGAAGCGGTTCCGCCGCGCCGTGCTTTTGTGGTTGCGGGCCGTTGACGGCGCGGTTTTGCTCTTCGGTTCAACCTTTTCACCACCATGCACGAAGTCGTCACCCTGGAATGCACTGAGGCCCGCAAAGAGGGCAAGCCGGTGTCGCGTTACCTCACCACGCGCAACAAGAAGACCGTGACGGAGCGCATTGAGAAGAAGAAGTACAATCCCTTCCTCAAGCGTCACACCGTCCACAAGGAAATCAAGTAAACCGAAAGTCGGAGGGTTCCCTCCGGTTTCGATCGAACGACGGCCGAGCTTCTTCGCTCGGCCTTTTTTCGTGCCCCGATCCTGACCTCGACGCTCGAGTGTCCGGTCGGCCGAGGCCGAGACGGCCCATCGAACATCATCCCCTCCCCGGGGCGATCCAACTCGGGGGGATCTGGACTGCGGCGGTTGCTGAGCGACGCTGGCTAGGAACTCGGTGGGGTGGCGGTTGGCGAGGAGGGAGGCGTTCCTGCCGCCTGCGCCCGGCGGGCCGCCCGCCACTTCTCGCGATGGCGGCGAATCCAATCGAGCAGGGCTCGCTCGAAGCCGATGTCGTAGCCGAGGCGCTCGGACTCCAGCCATTTGTGACGGAGGATTTCCTCCCGCTCGGCCAGAAACTCCTGATAAAGCGAAGACTGCCGTGCAAATTCGGCCAATCCGCCGCTCGCTTCGGGCTGAGGCGACTCCGGCTTCATGGCTTTGCTCCACCTCCACTCCGGAGCGCGTCACTCATCGGAACGGGTCCGGTTCCGAAGGCCCCGGCGGGAGAGCCGGGACGATGAGACGCGGGGAATAAGGTGCAGGAGGGCACGAGGACCATGCGACAGGCTCCCTGTGTATGCCTCGGCCGCGGTCGACTGTCAATTCGTCGCCGGCAGCTGCGCCGCGGCCTTGCGGGCGACCCGATTGAGGAGATCTTCGGCGATCTCGCGGAAAGTGATGCTGGCCGGCGCCGACGGCTGGCTGACCACCAAGGGCTTCCCGGCGTCGCCGCCGGCGCGGATATCCGATACCAGCGGTACCTGACCCAGCAGGGTGGTTCCGAGCGAGTCCGCCGTCTTGGCGCCTCCCCCGGCCCCGAACAAGGCCTGACGGGTGCCGGAAGAGTCCTCGAACCAACTCATGTTCTCAGCCACACCGAGTAGCGGCACGTTGACCTTCTGGAACATTAGACCGCCCTTCCGCGCCACGTGGGTCGAGGCGGGCTGAGGGGTGGTCACGATCACCGCGCCGTCGAGCGGCAGGGTCTGGACCAACGAGAGCTGGGCGTCCCCGGTCCCCGGCGGGAGGTCGATCAGCAGCACGTCCAACTCGCCCCACCGGACGTTCTGCACGAACTGTTGAATGGTCTTCATGATCATGGGTCCGCGCCAGACCACCGGTGTATTGTCGTCCACGAGGAACCCCATACTCATGACCTTCACCCCGTGGGCCTCCAAGGGCACCAGGGCCTCACCATCGAGTTCCGGTCGCCCTTGCAGACCCATCATGAGGGGGACGCTCGGTCCGTAGATGTCGCAGTCCATGAGTCCGACCCGTCCCGGACGACCCTGCGCGGTCAGGACCTGGGCCAGGGCGCAGGCGAGATTGACCGCAAAGGTGCTCTTGCCCACGCCGCCCTTGCCGGAACCGATGGCAATCGAGTGACGGATGCTGCGCGGTGCCGCAGCCGTGCCCGCTTGGTTGGCGCCCGGAGCGGGCGTGCTGGGGGAACGGACCGGTTGGACCGCCACGTCGAGGATGATGTCCTTCACTCCCGGGATTGCCCGGAGGCACTTCTCCACCTCCGACTTCACCGTCAGCGGTGTCTTCGGATCGTGCGTGGTCAGCAGCAGGCTCACCTTGATCGTACCGTCGATCCAGGCCGCGGACCGCACGAGGCCGAAGGACACAATGTCCCGGCTGAATCCCGGGTACTTGACCTGCTTGAGATGTTCCTTGATGGCTTCGGGTGACACGGTAGGGGAAATGTCTAGTCGGAAGGTTTTGACGTTGTTAACGGCGCTTCGGCTGTAAATAGAAATGCCCGTCGGACCAGAGTGGTCCAAGAACTCGCTCCATGCAAAATTCGTCGCGTTTTTTCCTGCTGCTGCTCGCCCTGACCCTGCCCGCACTGGCGCTTCGCGCCCAAGTTCGGGACCTCGGCGACGTCTCGATCAAGATCGATGCAAAGACCATTTCGGTCACGGTCTCCGGTGCGACGCCGGAACTCGATCAACTCGCGAGTGTGGCCTTCAACGCGCATGGGCGATTCCGTCGCGTCTCGAGCGGCGGTGCCTTCGACATCCGCTTCGCCCCCGCCGCCGGCGGGCAGGTGGAGGCGCAGATCCGCAAAGGGGGAACGGTCGTGGCGACCCAGGCGTTTTCCGGCAGTTCCCAGCGCCAAGCCCTCTTCCGCGCCGCGGATTTTGCCGTGGAACGGGTGAGCGGTCTGAAGGGCTTCTTTGCGAGCAAGCTGGCGTTCATCGTCGAGCGCGGCGGCAAGATGGAGGTGCACACCGGCGACCTGTTCTTCGGCGACGTGCGCCAGATTACCCGGGACAACTCCCAGGCCCTGAAACCGCGGTGGTCGCCTGATGGGCGTAAACTGCTCTACACGAGTTACTTCAAAAACGGATTCCCTGACATCTATCAGATCGATCTCAGCAGCCTGCAGCGGACGTCCTTCGTTACCTTTCGCGGCACGAACAGCAGTGCGCGGTACAGTCCCAATGGGCAGCAGGTGGCGATGGTGTTGAGCGGTGAGGGCAATCCCGAGATTTACGTGAGCAACGCGCAGGGCCGCCAGGTGGCCCGGCGCACGCGGACGGCTGCGGTGGAGGCTTCGCCGTGCTTCTCGCCGGACGGGGCTCAGTTAGTCTACACGTCAGACGCGGCGGGCGGACCGCAACTCTACATCATGCCCGCCGCGGGCGGACAGTCGCGTCGCCTCGCCACCAACATCAGCGGCTACTGTGCGGAGCCGGACTGGAGCCGCGGCAATCCCGACCTGATCGCCTTCACCGTCCGCGTCGGGCGCGGTTACCAGGTTGCGGTGCACGACCCCAGCGGTCGTACGCCGACTCGCGTGGTGTCCAAGGCTCCGAGCGACGCCATCGAGCCGGTCTGGCTCGCGGATGGGCGCCACCTCGTTTACACGCAGCGGTCCCCGAATGCGCGGCGTCTGTTCATCCTCGACACGGAGACCGGTCGGTCGACGGCCATCAGCGCCGCCGGCGTTCAGGTGTCCTCCGCCAGCGTGCACGGACCCTAAGGCGGACCGCCGTGGGCCGCCTAGGAGCGAATTTGCCCCGCCTCTTGGTAAACGCCGAGGTGGCGGAGGCGCTCGTAGCGTAGATCAACGAGCTTGTCTGGCTTGATCGCCCGCAGGTCGTTGAGGTGTTTTTGGAGCGTGTAGCCGAGGGCGGCCGCCGCCTGCTTGGGGTCGTGATGCGCGCCGCCGAAGGGTTCCTCGATCACTTCGTCGACGATCCCGAATTTCTCCAGATGCTGGGCGGTGATCTTCATCGCCTCCGCCGCCTTGGGTGCCGCCGCCGCATCCTTCCACAGAATCGCCGCACAGCCCTCCGGCGAGATCACCGAGTAATAGCTGTTCTCGAAAATGAGCACGCGGTCCGTCACCCCAATCCCGAGCGCACCGCCGGATCCGCCTTCCCCCACCGCCACCGCGATCGAGGGGACGCGCAGCAGCGCCATCTCCCGCAGATTCACGGCAATCGCCTCCGAGACGTGGCGCTCCTCGGAGCTCAGCCCGGGGTAGGCTCCCGGCGTGTCGATGAACGTCAGGACCGGCAGACCGAACTTCTCCGCCGTCTTCATCAGTCGCAACGCCTTCCGGTACCCCTCCGGCTGGGGCATGCCGAAGTTGCGCGCCACCTTCTCCTTTGTGTCACGGCCCTTGTGCTGGGCGATGATCATGACCGCCTTTCCTTGGAAGAAGGCGGTTCCTCCCACCAAGGCGCGATCATCGTTGAACTGCCGGTCACCGTGCATCTCGCGGAAGTCCTCGCAGATTTCCGCCACGTAATCCAAGGCGTACGGACGTTTCGGATGCCGCGCGATCTGCACCCGCTGCCAAGGGGTTAGGTTGGAGTAGATCTCCCGCTGCGTCGCCGCGATCTTGCGCTCAATCGCCGCCACTTCCGACGTGACATCGACGTTGCTCTCAAGGGACTGCTGCTTGAGTTGGTCCAACTGGGCGCTGAGTTCCCGCAGGGGCTTCTCAAACTCCAGCGTGTACGTCGGCTTATCCATCGGATCACGGTAGCGGGGGCCGAATCCGCCTGTCAACGCACCCGCCAGCCCCCAACGTATGCCAATGCCATTCGAATGCGTCAGGAAGCGGGCAAATCGAGCATCGCGCGGTAGAGCGCGATGGCTCGCACGAACTGGTCGCGTTCCAGCCATTCGTCCTTGCAGTGCGCTTGCGCGAGGTCGCCCGGGCCAATGACCACGACCTGGGCCCCCGCAGCCGCGTAGTGGCTGGCATCGGTGGCGTACGGCGCGCCGACGGCCGTGGCGTCGAGTCCCTGTCCGGTCAGCGCCGAGGTCATCCAGCGGTGCAGCGCTGCCGAGTTCTCGGGCGGCAACGGCGGGGCCAGGTACTCGTCGTCATGCTCGACGTCCAATCCCTCGAGCGCCCGCTCGCGCTCGGTTATGACCTGTTCAAGGGTCTCACCCGGGACCAAGCGGCGGTCGCAGAGGATTTCGCATCGGTCCGGGATGATGTTTTGGGCGGATCCGCCGCGGATGACGTTGATGCTCGCGGCCGCACGTCCGGTGAAGGGCGACTCCCGGTTCGCGAGCGGAATCATCCGCTCTTCCAGCGCCGCAACCACCGCCATCATGGCCCGGATTGCCGAGCGTCCCTTCGTCGGGTCTGCCGAATGCGCCGCCACGCCGCGCGTGACGCTGCGCCAACGAAAGGCTCCGTTATGGGAGACCACCGGCCGCAGCCGGGTCGGTTCGCCGACGATCACGCCACGCAGGGGCGCATACCGAGCGAGGTCGTCCCGTGCGAACGCCTGCGCCCCGGTCATGCCAGCCTCTTCGTCCACCACGAAGGCGATCGCCGCGTTGCGGCAACGGCCCGGCGTGGCCGCCCACGCCTGCAGCGCCCAGAGCATCGCCGCCCCAGAAGCCTTCGTATCGCACGCGCCGCGACCGAAGAGCCGTCCATCCGTCTCCGTCAGGGTCAGCGGCGGCACCACCATCCCGGCGTAACTGACCGTATCGAGGTGGCTTTCAAAGATCAGCCACTCCGCGCCCGCCATCTCCGGCGCCGCCACAATCAGGTTGAAGCTTCCGTCGGTCCCGACCGGACACCGCCGGGTCCGCAGGCCCCAAGCCTGCGCCAACGTCTCAAGGTGTGCGGCCAGATCGGCCTCCCCGCCGACCGGACCGCCGTAGCGCGGGTTGACGCTGTCGATCGCAACCATCTGGGCGAGCAGCTGCTCGCCGGTTTGAGGCAAGGTGGGCATGGACATCGGGGGTGTGACTCAGTTCAGCCAGCGGTCACGATGGGTCGCCACAAAGCGGTCGTCGATCCATTCCGGGTAGTCCCGCGACACCCGCGTCAACTCCTCGGCCTGCCCCGGCGAAAGCGTCTCCGTCGGATTCAGGCAGAGAATTGACTCCACCAGTCCCTGCCGTCTCAGCACTTCCAGAATTCCCGGAATACAGCCGTGGAACCGGTTCGCGGCGTCAAAGAGCGCCGCGTTCATGTCCGTGACCGCCACCGCGCGGTCGAGCCACTGCGCGGCGAGCGTCGAGCCGCGATTCACCCCCTGAATCTCCGTCAGGAGCCGGACGGCGGCGTGGGTCCAAACGCCCCAGTGCCCGAGGAGGCCCCCAACGATCCGGCAGGTCCGCAGACCGGCCGGCGTGGCGAAGGTGAAGGGCGTCAGCAGGTCGGCCACGATCGTGTCGTCGTTCCCGGTGTAGAGCGCGATGTCCTCCCGCCCGGAGAGCGCGAGGGCCCGCACCACGTCGATCGTCTGGTAGCGGTTGAAGGGCGCGATCTTGATCGCGACGATGTCCGGGATGTCAACGAAGCGTCGCCAGAAGTCGTGGCTCAGCACGCGTCCGCCGACTGCGGGCTGAAGGTAGAAGCCGACCACGGGAATGATCCGCGAAAGGGTCGCGATGTGATCGAGGATCACTGACTCGGGCTCCTCGCGGAATGCGGCCATGCTGACGAGGCCGGCGTGGTAGCCGAGGCTGCGGGCGAGTTCGGCCTCGGCCCGGGCCTGACCCGTCTTGCCGCAGATGCCGGCGATCATCGCCACCGCGCGCCCGCCGGCGGCCTGATGTTCACGCTGGGTGTGCGCCGCCAATTCAAGGACCGGACGGTAGAGGCCATGGGCCGGATCGCGGATCTCGAACTGCGTCGAATGCACGCCGACTGCCAGGCCGCCCGCGCCGGCATCCAGATAGTAGCGTGTGAGGGCACGCTGGTGGCGTTCCGAGAAGCGACGATTGCGGTCGAGCGCGAGGGGGTGCGCCGGAATGACGTGGCCGGCGAGGAGATGGGTGCGTAGGTTCATGCTCAGAATTTTCCGCTGCGCGCCTCGAAGTGGGTCGGCTTGCCGAGGAGGCGACCACCCGCCGAGAGGTGCTCCACGATGAGATCCATCATCTGGTCGACGCTGACTGTTGGTGGACCAAAGAGGGCAATGGAGCGGCTGGCGTCGGCGAGCCAGGCGGTGGGAGCCTCCTGACCCACGACGCGGGCCTCGCGTCCGAAGCGGCGGCCGAACTCAGCCGCCACCTCCCGGATCGAAAGTTTCTCCGGCCCGGTCACATTCAGGCGGCTGACGGGACTCGCGGTGTGTTGCAGGCATTGGATCGCCCGGGCGCAGGCATCCCCCTGCCAGATGCAGTTGAACCACCCCATCGTCGCATCCACCGCCTCACCCGCCACCACGCGCTGCGCGATGTCGACGAGCACGCCGTAGCGAAGCTCCACGGCGTAGTTCAACCGGTACATGAGTTGGGGCGTGCCATGGACCTTCGAATAGTAGCTGAAGACCCGTTCCCGCCCGACGCAGGTGCTGGCGTATTCGCCGAGAAAGGCCAGGTCGTCCTCCTCCCGTGACCCCGTCCCGTCGACGGACGTGAAGGGATAGACGCACCCGGTGGAGAACACCACGATGCGGGCACTGCGGAAGTGCTGCGCGACGAGCGACGGCACGACCGTGTTCTGGATCCAAGTGACTTCCGGAGCCGATGAGGTGCCGAATTTCTGGCCGGCGAGGTACAGGACGTTCGGGAGCTGCGGCAATTGCGCCACTTGCGCGGCGTCGGCAAGGTCGCAGGAAAGCGTTTGGACGCCGAATGATTCCAGTTCCTGTCGCGCCTCCGGTCGGCTGAACCGCGACACGCCCACCACCCGCGCCTCAGTGCGCCCGGCCTCATCGAGTGCCCGGCGCAGCATCACGGCGGTGGTGGTGCCCATCTTGCCGCCGACTCCGAGCACAAGGAAATCGCCGGGCAACTGCCGCACCGCCTCCGTGGCACCGGGCGTGGGCCGGGAAAGGAGGGACTCGATCTCGTGGTCCGTCTTGGGCATGGGTGCCAGTTTCAAGGTCAACCCGCGCTCCCGTCAACCGGAGCTTGTCAGCGATTTCGCAGACCCCAAACTCATCTTCGCTGCGTCTCCGCGTGGCTGAATTTTCATGACTGTCCTGGATGCCCACACGCACCCGCATTTCCGCGAGCATCAGGCGGGGCGTGAGGCTGCGGACGCGTTCCTGCGCGAGGCGCAGCGGCATGGCATTGAGCATGTGGTGGCGCTGGGCGACGTCCTGGCTTTCGGGCGGAACCCGGATGAGGATCAACTGCGCTCGATCAACGATGACACGCTCTGGCTGGTGCAGCGTCACCCGCGGCGAGTGACCGGGTTCTGCTACCTGAACCCGACTCTGGGTGAGCGGGCGGTTTGGCGCGAGGTGGAGCGCTGCGTGGCGGTGCCGGGGATGCGCGGCCTCAAGCTCGAGGTGGCGAACAACGCCCGCGATGCGTGCATGCGGCCGGTGATGCAGGCGGCGGAGCGCCATGGACTCGTGGTGCTGCAGCACGCCTGGAGCATGACCAAGATCCGGCAGCGGAGCTTTCACACGGATCCGGAGGATGCGGTCCTGCTTGCCCGGCGCTTTCCGAATGTCCGCGTGATCATGGCCCATCTGACCGGCTGCGGCGTGCGGGGCGTGCTGGCGGCGCGGGATTGCGACAACCTCGTGGTCGACACCTCCGGCGCCGCACCCGAGGCGGGGATCGTGGCTTATGCCGTGGAGAAGCTGGGCGCCGAGCGCGTGCTGTACGGCTCGGACGCGCCGATCCGCGATTTCGCCGTGGCGATCGCACGCATCACGGGTGCGGGGTTGGGCCGCGACGCGGAACGTCGCATCCTCCGCGAGAACGCCCGCGAACTCCTGCGCCTGCCATGAAGGTCTTCGACGCACTTACCTGGCTGGGCCACTGGCCCTTCGCGTTCCTCGCCCAGCGCAACGCCGCTGGACTCGCCCGCCACCTCCGCGCGCACGGCATCGATCGCGCGCTCGTCTCGCCGCTCGATGCCGCGTTCGCACCGGAGCCGGGGCCGGCCAATCGAGCGCTCTTCCGCGCGGTTCGCGGAGTCCCCAGCCTTGAGGTGGCACCGGTGATCAACCCGGCGGTGGCGGACTGGCGGGATCAACTGCAGGACTGTCTCGACCGCGGCCCCGTCCGTCTGGTGCGGGTCCTGCCGTCGTACCATCGCGTGGTTCTGACGGGTCCCGCCATGCGTTCCCTGATGGCCGAGTGTCGCCGGCGGGGCGTGAAGGTCGCGATCCAGGTACGGCTGATCGACGAGCGACACGAGCATCATGCGGTGAGCCTGCGTCCGCCGAAGGTGCCGGCGTTGACGCGCTTCCTCGATGCGTTCCCCGGCGAGCCGGTGCTCCTCTCCGGCGTGCTCCGGACCGAGGCCGCCACGCTGACCGCGGGTCGTCCGCAGGTGAGGGTGGACCTCGCGTTCGTCGAGTGGCTGGAGACGCTGCGCACCGCGCTGGCGGCGGTGCCCGCCCGGCAGGTCGTGTTCGCCTCGCACACACCGATCCTCGAAACCGCGGCGGCGCCGGCGAAATTCGCCCGCGCCCGCATTTCGCCCTCAGCCAAGCGCGCACTGCTCGGTGCCAATCTGGAGCGCTTCCTTAACGCATGACTATGCCGCCGATCCCGATCGTCGACGAACCCGTTCCCCGGCCCCGTCGCTGGGGGGAGGCCGAGTTGCACCGACTCACCGAGATGGTGCGCCAGGACTCCCTTTTCTACTGGAAGGGCCCGCAGACGACCGCCCTGACCCGTGAGTTCCAGAATCACACTCCGCTGCGCCACGTATTCCCCACGTCCTCGGGCTCGGCGGCCTTGCATGTGGCCGTCGCGGCCCTGCGCCTGCAGCCGGGCGACGAGGTCATCGTGCCGCCGATCACCGACATGGGATCGGTCATCGGCATTCTGTACCAACAGGGCGTTCCCGTCTTTGCCGACGTCGATCCCCGCACGTACACCCTCGATCCCGGGTCCGTCGCACGTGCGATCACGCCGCGCACCCGAGCGATCATGCCGGTGCATCTGGCGGGCAATCCTTGTGACCTGGCAGCCTTGGTCGCGCTGTGCCGCCCGCGCGGGATCGCCGTGATCGAGGACTGCGCCCAGGCGTGGGGCGCACGCATCGACAACCGACCGGTCGGACTCGCCGGGGACTTGGCGTGCTATTCATTCAATGACTTCAAGCACGTGAGCTGCGGTGATGGCGGGATCGTCGCCACCAACGATGATGACCGCGGTGCCGGACTCTCGAAGTGGGGCGACAAGTGCTACGACCGCGTGGGCGGCGGTCGCGAACCGGCGGACCTCGCTCCCAACTACCGGATGAGCGAGCCGCAGGCGGCGGTCGCCGCCGCGCAACTCACGAAGCTCGCGGCGCTGGTCGCGGCGCGAAACCGCTTGGGTGAGCGGTTGACGCGGGCGCTGCGGAACGTTCCGGGCGTTCTTCCACCGGAGACGCTCGCGGGCGCCTATCACTCCTACTGGTTCTACTTCCTTCGACTGGAGTTGGGCCGCTTCTCCGGCGACCGGGATGCGTTCGCCGCCGCGTTGCGCACGGAGGGAGTGGCAGCGGGGGCCGGCTACATCTCCGCTCCCCTTTATCGGTATCCCGTGTTCCAGAACCACAACTTCTTCGGCGGTCACTGGCCCGTCCGCGATCTGGGACTGACGCGGATGGACTACCGTGCGGTTGAATGCCCGGTCGCGGAGGCGATCCTGCGCGACGGCATCACGCTTCCGATCAACGAGGCCATGAGCGACGGCTACATCGACAAGGTCGCCCGGGCGATCGAGATGGTCGCCGGTCGCTTGCGGATCGCCTGAAATCGTCCGCTTGGTCTGCCGGCGGCGGTGGCGGGACTTCGACGTCGTGGTCGCGGGGCTTCGGACTCCCGGCTGCGGCATCGCGAAGCCCCGACGTCGGGATTTCGGCCTGGGGACTCCGACCGCGGAAGGTCGCCACTTACCCCGAGGTGCCCGTCGTCACGTCGCGGAGGCTCGACGCGATGTGATCGGCGTCGTCGTCCGTGAAACGCCAGCCGATCGGCAGGGCGACGAACCGGCTCGTCAGGTCCTCGGTCCGCGGGAAATCTTCCGCCCGATAGCCGTGTGCCGGCCACGGTGACAGATCGCGGAAGGGCGAGAGCGCAGGATGCGCGGTGAGCCCGGTCTTCACGTACTCGCGATGGTACTGGGGATAGGTTCCGGTCCGCTTCTGGCACCAGACGCCGCAGGCATCGAGTTGTTCACGGAGCTGAGCCGCCGCATCCGCGGATGGCGCATAGCCGTAGAGCTCGAATCCAAAGTCGCCGGCCGGGTCAGCGAGGGGACGCCACGAGAAGCCAGTCAGGTTTCCCGCCTGGGCAAGGATACGCGACTTGAGCCGACGACAGTGGTCGCGGATGCGGTCCAGTTTGCGCAGCTGGGCCAGCGCCACGGCGGCGGTCAACTCGGACATGCGACACTGGCCGCCGGAGAAGGGGGCCTCTCGCGGGGGTGTGACCTGTGCGTGGTGGGGCCGGTACTGCCCAAGGTCACTCAATCGCACAGCGCGCTCGTAGAGGCGGAGGTCGCGCGTGGCCACGAGGCCACCCTCTCCGGCGGTGATGGGTTTGTTGTGCTGAAAGCTGTAGATGGCGGCGTCGCCCCATGACCCGACCGGACGGCCCCGGTAGGTCGCTCCGGGTGCCTCCGCGCAGTCCTCGATCACGAACAGGCCGCGGCGGTGCGCGGCGTGGAGCATCGGCTCAAGATCGGCTGCGGCACCTTGGTAATGCACCACCAGCACCGCCCTCGTGCGCGGCGTGGCCCTCCGCGCCACCTCCTCGGGATCGAGGCAGAGCGAAGCGTCAATCTCCGCCAACACGGGACGCGCCCCGGTGCGCACGACGGACGTGAAGCAGGAGATCCAACTCCACGCCGGAATGATTACCTCATCGCCAGGCCCGATGCCAGCCGCGGCGAGGGCGACCTCGAGGGCTGCGGTGCCGCTGGTGACGCCGAGCGTGTAGGGGATGCCGAAGCGCTCCGCGGCCTCGCGTTCCACGGCGGCCACCATCGGGGGCGGGCGAGCCGGATCGTTGCCGTAATAGCGGAACAGTTCGCCGCGCCGGAGGACGTCGAGCACGAGGGCCTCCTCCTCAGGGCCGATCGCGGCCGAGCCGAGACCGAGTGGGGGACGGAAACGGGCGGTGCTCATGAGGCCGGCGACGCGGACCCGCCGGCTCCGGCGAGGCCCGCGAGCAGATCACGGGACGAGAACACAAAACCGAATTCGAGGGACACGCGCCAGAGCGCCTGCTGCTTCTCGCGCTCCTCTCGCGCCGTCTCGCGGTTTTCCACCGCCGTGACCGCGTCCTCCAGTGCGGAGCAGATCACGCCGTGGCGCGCCATGTCGACCATCCCGCCGGGCGACATGAGCAGGCACCAGTTGATCGCAAAACCGGCGTAGATGAGGTGATTGATCCCGGCGGCCCGGCAAAGCGCGGCAAGTTGAGGGGCATCCTCGGCGATGCCTTCGTCGCCGACCGGACGAGCGGTGGGAGCGAAGTCCAGTTTCTCGAATCCGGCCGCGATGTCGGCTTGATTGTGCCGCCCCGGAGAAATCTGGCTGGGGCGTTGTGCCCGGAGTGCGTCGTAGACGGGATCGGCGGCGACGGGAAGGCGCTCGGGCGTGGGTCCCGCGAGGGTGCGGGCGCGGCGATGGCCCGGAAGGTGAGAGTAGTAGTCACGCCCTCCACCGACGACGTGGAACAGCGGCAGGCCTGAGTGACGGACGCCCCGAAGGAGGGGAGGAAAGACGTCGCGCAGGATGCGTTCGGCGCGCCCGTGGTATTCCACGGCGCGCCGCCAGCCGGGGTACTCCTCGGGACGGCCGCAGTCCCAGGCGTGCATCACGACGACGGCGGTGTGATCGAGGGAAAGATCAACCTCGCCCACGGTCCAGCCGCCGTAGGACTCCGCCGGCACCGGGCGCGAGATGTCCGCGTCGAACTGCTGGTACAGGCGAGTGGGAAGGCGGAGGACGCGGCTCATGGGCGCGGCAAGGGAACGGCGGCGCGGGAGGCAACCTTGCGCAGGGCGAGACCGATGGCAATGAGGAGAAGGCCCGCGACGAGGTTGCGGCTGGCGGGAGCGAGGGCCGAGCCCGGCAGGAGGGTGCAGAGCGAGAGCACGGCACCGAGCACCAACGTCATCGTCCCGATGACGCCATACACCGCGAGCCCGGCGTGCGAGGCGACCGGCGCATCCGGCACCGGCGTGCGCAAATCGCGGTCGAGGCGCTCGATCTCCGCGTGGCGCGGGTCCTCCGCGCGGTACCAGCGGGCGGACAGCGCGAACACGATCGTCGCGGCGACCGCTTCGCTGAGGACGTTGCGGGCGAGCGGATTGGACTCCCACACGCCCAGCACCATCAGCGTGATCGCCACGACCAGCGCGGCGGAGCACGAGGCGATGCCTGACCACCAGGGGGTCCGGCGGAAGACCATGCCAAGCGCGACAGGCATCATGAACGCCGCCATGAGGGAGTAGTACTGCAGGGCGAATTCGAAGGCGCCGCCGAAGCGCGGGATGTACAGCGCCACGGCGATGCCGAGCGCTCCCACGACGAACATCGTCGCCTGCGCCACCCGGAGTTGGCGGCGATCCGAGGGCTCCCCGCCCCGCCAGCGGCGGTGCAGGGGCACGTAGATGTCGCGCGTGGTGGTTGCGGACAGCCAGTTGAACGCATCGTTGGCCTGACCCAGCGTCGCGGAGAGCACGGCGGAGACGACGAAGCCGATCAAGCCGTGCGGCAGGAGCAGCAGTGCGAGCGAGACGTAGGAGGCCTCAGCTGGCTCCTTCAGCGTGGGCCAGAGCGAGCCAATGTCCGGGAAGATCACCCGCGCCGCCATCACCGGCAGGATCCAAAGCAGCGGGCCGACGAAAGAGAGGATCGCGCAGAGCAGGGCCATCTTGCGGGCACCGCGCTCATCGGGCACCGAATAGTACCGTTGCGCAAGATGCCAGGCGACATTGTAGCCGAGCAGGCAGTTGATCGCGTACCCAAGGAGGAACCACGGATCCGCCGCGGTTCCCTGCAGGGAGAAGTAGCCGGCGGGAACTTCATCGATGAGGCGTTGCACGCCGGCCGACCAGCCTCCCTCGCCGCCGAGATGCAGGTACGAGACCGGGAAGATGATCACGGTCATCACCACGATGATCACGGACTGAACGGCATCGGATAACACGGCTGCCCAGAGTCCGCCGATGACCGTGTACAGGACCATCACCGCGCCCACGACGAGGATCGAGACCTGCAACCCGCTCAATTCCAATCCACCCAGGTTGAACATGCGCCCGCCGAAGCCGAGCGCGGTGGAGACGAAGATGCAGAGGATGTACAGGCCTTGCCCAATCCCGACCACCTGCGGAACGATCGCGGTCACGGAATAGAAGTACGTGGTCGAGGGAGAGAAGCGGCGCGTCAGGAACTGCAGGGGCGTGTCGAGGCGCGCCCGTCGCCACATCTTCGCGAAGTAGAAGTAGCCGACGAGGTACGCCGGTGCCGCCATCGTGAAGAGCAGGATCGCGCCGACCCCGATGCGGTAGGTGTATCCGGCGGCCGCGACGAACATGAACGCCGAGAAGCCGGAGACCCAGTTCGATAACCCCGCCAGCACCCACGGAATCTGTCCGCCGGCGCGGAAGTAATCATCCGTCCCCCGATTCTTCCGGGCGGCATAGAAGCCGACCAGAACCACGATCACGAAGTACAGGAGGATCAGCCCGTAGTCGTAGGCGTTGACGGTGTTGAAGGCGGGCATGGTCAGGCAACGAACTGCGGGGCGGTGCCGTCGGCGACGCGGAGGCGAGCCGTATAGCGGCGGCCCCGGTGCTCGCCGCGGATTGACCATCCGTCCGCCTCCCTGACGGCCACGAGGCCGCCTGGCGCACTGCCGGATGGGCCGGTGCTCACCACCGTCAGGATCTCGTGACGGGTGGCGGAGGGTGAGGAGACCTGGGCGTAGGGGAAGACCCCGTCTGCCTCCGGCAGCGCCAGCCGGGCTGTTTCCGTCCGGAGCGGAGCGGAGGAGTACGCGACACCGTGGGCGACCGCGAGCGGACGCTGGATCGCGAAACGCGTCTCGCTCGCCGTGACCTGCGCCCGACCATCGTCATTGAAGGCTTGAAAACGAAGCTGCACCGACCGCGCCTTCTCCAGCTGAACGCGGTCCAGCAGGAGCACGACGTCGGGCTTCAAGACCACCACCGTGCGTTCGACGTGACGTACGTCGGGCAAGACGAGTGCATACGCGTCGGTGGCATCGCTGGTCACGCACATCCACTGCTGGCCGGTCGCGTACGCCGTGACCCGCGCTTCAGCAAACGAGGAGTTCGTTCCTTCACGACCGTCGTGGTACTGGTGCCCCTTGCCGTCGATCAGCACGGCCGTGTGCGCCTCCGTCTGACGGAGCAGCCAGTGGGGCAGGGTCGGTGAGTAAGCGGCCCGGAAGGGGTCGTGGAAGAGGCGCTCGCCGTGCGCCTTCAGGATCACGCTGTTGCGGTCGGCGTGCTCGTGGTTCGCCGGACCGCCACTGCGCAGGGCCATCACCGTGTCCTCGGGGCTCCAACCCGTGCGGGAGACCACCCAATCGTTGCTCATGCGGACGTCGTGGAGTGCGGGACCCGGAGGTGCGGTCTTGGTCTGAGGCCAGAACCAGACGGCCGCCTGCAGTTGCTTGAGTCCCCCGATCTCGTGCGAGACGTAGTGGCAGAGCGGATCGTTGGCGTTGCGGCCGACCCAGCCTGCCACCGTTACGTCCATGCCGCTGCCGGCATCGCCGAAGTTCACGACGTCCTGCGTGGGTGCGTAGTTGATCTTGGGCGTGGCGTTGTAGGCTTTGTCCATGTTCGGGTCCTTGATCACCTCGCCCGCGCAGGGCATCGCCATGGCGAGCGCGTGGCGCACCGTGCCCGGGTAGTTGATCAGCCCGCGGTCGTCGACACCGAGGCGTCGGTGCAGCGCCTCCGCCAGGATGGCCAGATGCGAGGTCGTATAGCCCCAGTAGCCGATTCCTTCGTCGTAGGAGCCATCCTTGCCGTACATGACCGCGAAGGCCTGGGCGCTCTGGCGAGCCATCTCAAGCCAGCGCTCCGCCTGCGGATGGCGCCCTTGGAACCACAGTCCGGCGAGTCCGAGGCCGCAGGTGGGAATCACCTTCAGGTTCGTGGAGTTGAGGATCAGGGGCCAGCGGCTCAGATCGAAGCGGAACTTCATGTCGTCTTCCGGATCGATCGACCATCCCCGCACGCGGTCGGGGTACTTCAGGCCATAGAGTGTGCGGTAACAGGCTGGCGCGCCTTCGTCCTGGATGCGTTGCTCGACCCGCGCGCGCAGGTCGCTCGGGATCGCATCGCCGAGCCAGTCCAACGCGTAAACGGTGGCGATGGTCGCCTCCGGTGCGCGCTGCAGTCCGATCGTCAGCGATCCGCCCTCAAGAAAGTAGTCCCAGCGCTTGTAGTCGCAGAGCCGCCGGATCGCGAGGAGGCACAGGTCCCGCTGCGGCGCTTCACCCCAGACGGCATAGGCGAAGGCGGAGTTCTGCACCAGTCGCCAGCAGCGCATGAAGTCGGTGACATGGTTGGTCAGCCGCAACTCGGTGGTGAGGAAGCGGGTCTCGGCGGCGAGGTCCGCGTTGCGAAGCATGGCCCGGACCTCGGCGAGGCGGGGATGCTCAAGGTTCTCCCGGATCCGGGGTAGATCCGACCGATCGAACAGCAGGCCGCGGCCCGCGCCTGACGCCCCGGACGACGAAGCCGGCGGGCTGGACGGGCTGGTGGCACCGAGGCGGGAAAGCGGAGCCAGCGCCGAAAGGGCGACGCCGGTTTGGAGGAAGTGACGTCGCGTGGTGGAGTTCATCGGGAGGAGGAAGCGAGCATGATGTGGTAACGGGCGATGGCGACGGCGGCATGGCTGCCGATCGTGTCGCCGAGTTCAGCGGGAACGACGCGGCAGGCGCGGAGGCTGGGTCCGAGGGCCTCGCGCTCAAGGACCTCGTTCATCGCCGGGCGGATAAACTGCTCGCAGCGGGCGAAGACACTGCCGATCACGATGCGCTCGGGGTTCAGGATGTCGATGAGCAGCGCCAGCGCTTCGCCGAGGCGGGTCCCGACGTCGCGCCAGATCTCCAGCGCCAGCGTGTCGCCGGCCGCGGCGGCGAGGCCGACGTCCTTGGCGGTCACGGTTTCGATGGGCTGAGAGCGGAGGTGGGAGGGCCGACTCGACGCGGCGAGGGCGCGGCGCGCGAGTTGCGCGACGCCGCCGCCGGAACAGAAGCCTTCAAAGGACCCGGCCTTGTTATACCCCACCGGCCCTTCCGGGGCGAGGCGGAGGTGACCCACCTCTCCGGCATCGCCGGTGGTGCCCTCGAAGAGGCGGCCATCCAGAATCAGGCCGCCACCCATCCCGGTGCCGAAGGTCAGGAAGATCATGTTCCGCGTGCCGCGGCCGGCGCCGTCCTGCCACTCCGCCAGCGCACAGGCGTTGGCGTCGTTCATCAGCCAAGCCCGGCCACCGAAGCGCGCCGTGATCTGCTCGCAGATCGCGATGCGATCCCAGCCGGGCAGGTTCGGCGGCGAGAGGATCAATCCGCGCTTCGCATCCAGCGGTCCACCGCAGGATATGCCGAACGCCGTGCCGGGAGCCGGCCGCAGGGCGGCAACCTCGGCAAAGAGGCGCTCCAGCGTTGCCTCAGGGGTGCTGGTCGCGAAGCGCGCGACCTCCTGCACGCCGTGATCGCCGACGGGAATGCTGACGGCGCACTTGGTGCCGCCGAGGTCGATGCCGATTACGGGATTCGAGGTCATGGTGACGAAGGAAAGCGAAGCTTCTCGGCCTCGCGATCGAGGAAGGGTACGCCGCGCTCCATCCATTCCGGCCGCGGGGCTCCCTTGAGGTGATGATCGAAGAACTGGCTCATGCGCCGGGCGTAGTCCTTCTGGTCCGCCCGACGGCGCAGGCCGTGGAATTCGCCGTGGTAGTTGATGAGGTAGACTTCCCGTCCCGCGCGGCGCAGCGCAAGGAAGAGTTCGACGCCCTGACTGAAGGGCACGGTGTCATCCCCGTCGTTGTGCAGGAGGAGCAGGGGCGTGCGGACGCGATCCGCGAAGAAGACCGGCGAATTCCGCAGGTAGGCGAGTGGGTCCTCGTAAAGCGGTCGGCTGATGCGACTCTGCTCGCTCTCGTACTTGTACTGTCGCGAGCGGCCGGAGCCGATGCTGATGCCGGCATAGGCACTGGTCATGTTCCCCACCGTCGCGCCGGCCGCCGCGGCCCGGAACTGCGTGGTCTGAGTCACGAGAAACGCCGTTTGGTACCCGCCCCACGAATGGCCCTGGATTCCGATCGCATCTTCATCCACACCTCGGCCGCGGATGACTTCATCGACGGCCGGCAGCACGCAGGCGAGGGCGCTGGCCCCCGGATCTCCGATGCGGTATGCGATATCGGGCATCACCACCATGTACCCGTTGCTCGTGTAGTAGGAGGGGTTGATCGTCGTTCCCGGCACCGGGTTGATGAACCAGTTCACCGTCTGCGAGAGACGCTCGTACAGGTAAACGATGAGCGGATAATTCTTCGCGGGATCGAAGTCCGCCGGAAGAAAGACCGCCATGGGCAGGGTCTCGCCGTGCAGCGAGCGATACGAGCGCAGCTCGGCCTTGCCCCAGCGGAAGGGATCGCGTTGCGCATCGCCCTGGCTCAGCGGCTGCATCGCCGAGAATGAGGCGTCCGTCGCGTATAGATCCGGAAAGAGATCGAACCGTGCCCGGGTCACGAGGAGGGAATCGGCCTCGCTGGCACGGCCCGCCACCGTGAGCAGGGAGTCCTCCCAGCGCAGGCGCACCGGGCTCTCTCCCGGTCGCGCGGCAGTACGGAGAAAACCGGTGGCACGGGTTCGCTCGCTCTCGCCGCGCAGGAGCAGAGGTTGGCTGACATCCACCCCGAGGGTCTCCGCTCCGGGTGGCCGGGGCGCGGGAGCGACCAGCCGGAGCACGGTCTCCGCCTGGCGCCCGGCTCCGGCCGTCAGTGAGCGGGGTGGCCGACCATCGACGAAGAGCTGCCAGAGGTCGAAGCGGTCATAGACGAGAAACGACGCCGAATCGCTCGACCACCCGGCCGCCCCGTGCGGCAGGGGGGCTCGAGGGAGGTCGTTGTCTTCGTTCACCAGCGAGACGTCGAGCCCGGTTGAAAGCGTGATCCGCTGCCGGGCCTGTGCATCGAACGCGTGCCAGTGTCCGTCCTGATGGAACGCGATCCAGCGGCCATCGGGCGACCACTGGCTCGCCGCCCACTCATTGAGACGACGGGCGACGACCACCGGCCCCGAGTCGGTGCCGGGGAAGAGGAGAAGGTCATGGAAGGGCCCCTCGTAATCGAGCGTGATCCGGTACGGTCGATCATCGCGCGCGAAGGCGCGGCGTCCGTCCGGACTCAACGCCAGTTGGGCGGGGACGAAGTCGCCCAGCGTCTCCGCGTTCCCGGAAGCGATCTCGATTCGTACGGAGAGGCCACGGAGGCGGTCCTTGGGCGCCCGCTGCGCCTGCATGGGTTGGAGGACTTCATCCTGCCAGTGCCAGATATCCGCCGTGACGCGGTCCTCGTCATCCGCCGGGGCGGCGGCGACCGGGGCGACCTGCGATCGCTGCAGCATCAGAAGGAGGTGGGAGCCATCGAACGAGAAGACGGGCGTGTGATCGGCACTCACCGTGAACCCCTCGGGCAGCGCGCGTGCTCCCGCTGCGGCAGAAACGAGCGGCCGGGCCCGTGACGAACCGCTTTCCCACACCAACGCCTCCGTCGAGCCAAGGTCGTCGGACTTCCGTGCCGTGGACGCAATCACCGCCAGTCGCTGCTGGCGGCGGTCCCACGTCAGCCGCCGGTACTCGCGGGCACCCGAAAGGATCGGCTCCGGCGGTCCGTCGTTCCCCGGCGTGACGCGGAAGAGTCCGGCGGGCTGATCGCCCTCCGCGGCGGTGGCGAAGACGAGCGCGCCGCCGTCGTGCGCGAGCGCGTACTCGGTGACGCCGGCAAGGCGCCGTGTCATCGCTGCCCCATGGGTCCCGAGAGACCACACCTGCAGATCGGCTCCCTTGCTTGCGTTCCCGTTCGCTGCGGTGAGAACGGCGAGCCAAATCGGGCCGGGGCCTCGGCCTCCGACTTGGTGACCTCGCACCGACTCGATCCGTTCGGCACGTTGATTCCGGGCATCGACGACGAGCAGGCCCTCGGGGATCGGTTTCCGCTCGCGTCGCGCGGACTTGCGCTCCGCGTCGGAAGGAAAGCGGGTGGCGATGATCCAGCGGCCGTCGGCCGAGAAGGTGAGAGTCGGCTCGCGGCGCGGCGCAGGCCGCTCTGGATTGTGGTCTGCCGAGGCGGTCGGGGATGGGGGCAGGGCGCCGATGGGTTGTCGGAACTCCGTGCCGGAAGCGACGGAGCGCACGACCAACTCGCCGTCACCCTCGAGTGGCATGAACGCATAGGCGACGGTCTGCCCGTCCGGAGAAATCACCGGTCTTTGGATCGAGCGCCAGCCGTCGTAGTCGGAATGGCTCAAAGCCCGCTTCGCGTCCGCCGGGTCCGGGATCGCTGCCGGCGCGCGTGCCGTGCCCGGGAGCGTGGGGGTGGGAATCGGCGCGGCCGGCGTCGACGGCGCGGCCGCCACCCCGACCGTCGGGCGCAGGGTCGCGTCGCCGGCGAGTGCGCCGGGGGTAGCCGACGTGACGAGGGTGACGATGCCGGCAAACAGCAGGACGGAGGAGCGGCGCGGTCGCATCATGAGGCGAGGCGCCCGGACGGGGGCTCCGTCCGGGCAGAAGCGGGATCAGGGGCTCAGGGATTCAAATCCACCGGGTCGGACGGTTTCTGGTAGTTCGTTCGGTAGGTCTTCTCGGCGGCGGCGAGTTTGAGGAAGACATCCAGCGGCACGACTTCTACGGGCTCGCTCAGACGACCGAGGATCGAGGCGACCTTCTCCACCGTATTCGTTTCGCGGATGTGCATGAGCAGGAAGTAGGGCCGCCGCGGATTGAGCTGGATCAGTTCCTCGACATCGGCGGCGGCCTCGTCCTCGGGGCGCTCCACATCCAGATAGTATTCGTAGCTGAGGAAGGGCCGCGTGTCGCGCAGGTCGAACGTGCGCGCCGAGCCGTAGCCATTGATGAAGCCGATCACGTCGGGGAACTCGTGGTAGTAGCGGTCGACGATTTCCTTCGGCAGATCGGTGTTGCCGACGTGGCGATTGCCCTCGGAGTAGTCCATGATCTCCATGACGCGGAGATCGAGGCGTGCCATGAGGTCCCGGGCGCTGGCCATGAGCCGGGGAAACTTATCGGGTGGGATCGACTTCGGGTACATGTAGCCCGGGCCGCTCAGGCCGCCGATGAAGTAGTCGTTCGGCGTCTTGTCCTCGTAGAAGAACTGGAGGGCGGGGGGATTCATCCAGACCCAGTTCATCAGGACCTGCCAGCCGTAGGGGATCTTGCCTCGTCCCGGCTTGGTCCAGGCGCCGATGCCCATCGAATCAGTCGCGAGGGCCGCGACATACACCTTCTTCTCGGGCTTGAGGCGCGTGTCCTTTGCGACGGAGTGGTTGTTGCGGAACGTGAAGTCCGGGGTGAGCGGGATCTGGCAGGTGAAGGACACGTTGGGCACATTGTGCAGGCCCTCCATGATTAGTCCGTAGTTGCCCACCAGGGTGGTGTGCTGGCCCTCGGTGTCCTTGGCGTAGGAGTGCCATCCGAGCACGACGCTGCCTGGATTTTGCTGAGCGAGGAGTTCGTTCAGGAGCGCCAGTTCCTCCGGGTGGGCCGGGTTCGCGGACAGGTCGGCGCAGAACGCACGTGCCTTGATCGCGAAGTCGGCGACGCCCGGCTGCATCTCCATGCCGGCGTGGCCGCCGAGCACGACATAGTAGTCGCGGGAGCAGCGGCTCCAGTAGGCATCCTTGGCCCAGCGGTAGATCTGGTGGTCGGGCTGACCGCGGAAGCGTCCCCGGAGATCTTCGAGCTTCTTCAGGCCATGCTTCTCGGCCAGCGGGATGAGTTCCTCGCTGACCACGACGCCGTCGAGCACGCCGGCGGCGGTGAAGGCGACCAGGAGGGAACTGCGGACCTCGCGGTCCCACACGACGTACCCCTTGGCGAAACGGCTGAACCGCTGGAGGGCTCCGGCGGCGTCGTTCTCGGCGAGGCGATCGAAGCGCATGCCATGTCGACGCTCGAGGAAGCCGACGAGGGGGCGAACGATCTCCCATTGCCAGGATTTCGGGTACTCCAGATAGAGCCGCGGCGACTCGCGGTTGGCCAGCCCTTGGAGCGAGAGGATCAGAGCGTGCGTCGGGATGTCGCCATCCATGCGCCAGTTCTCCGAGAGGGGAATGAGCGTCGCCTGGGCGGGGGCACGATCGACCTTCCTAGGCTCGAGGCCGCTGGCGCTGGCGACGAGCGAAAGCGCGGCGGAGAGCGCGGCGGTGCGTAGCAAACGGGCGAGGAGCTTCATGGCTGGGCGGAGGCGGGCGCGGCGGCAACGCGGGTGAAGACGTAGACGATGGGACGATTGCGGGTGCTGCGGAGCTCGGTCAGCATGAGCACGGCCCCGTTGGCGGAGAGCTTGTAGTCGCTGAGGATGTTGACCTCGCGGTTACCCTGCTGGGTCTCGAGCGTCAGGTCGCTGGAAAGGCGCAGGAGGCGTCCGCCGTCGAGCCACGCGACGCGCACGCGCTTGGTGTGATCGCCGGTGGAGTATGCCCCGAGATGGCGATTGTCGGGCCACCACGGCGTGGGGACCAGATTGACCTCCTGCTTGAGGTTGAGATCGAGCGTTTCCTTGAACGTGCGACGGCCCCAGGCGAAGACGCGATGAAGGACCACATGATCGCCCTTGATGTCGAACGACAGCTCGAGGGACTTCCATGGGCTGAGTTCAGTGCTGCGGTGAAGATCGATTTTCCAAGTGCCATTGAAATCGGCCGCGGTGGCAGTCGCGGATGCGCGGCTGGGTGACGCGGTGGGAGCGACGGCGGATGCCGGAGAGGCGTGGGCCGTGGCGATGGCGACGAGGAGGCTCGCCGAAAGTGCGAGGGAAGAACGCAGGACGGAGAGAAGGGAGACGGTCATGGAAGGGAGGAGAAAAGAAAAAGGGGCGGAGGCTTGTGGCCTCCGCCCCGTTTGACTCAAGCGGTCACGTCATCCCGCGATGCTCCGGGAGGAGCGGCGCGGGCGGGACATTAGAACTTGAGCGTGTTGCGGAAGATCCAGTTGCGCGCCGGGGACAGCACGAAGGAGCCTTCCGAATACTTTTCGTCGGTCACGTTGTAGAGACCGAACGTGGAGTCGATGCGGTAGCCGAGGACTTCCCACGGGTACGTCGCGGTCAGGTCGAACACCAGGTAGTCGCCCGCCTGGTAGCCGTTGCGGAGGGGATTCCAGTCCACCCCGCGGGAGACCACGGTCTCGGACGAGTAGCGGGCGCCGACGCCGACGCGCGTGCCGCGGCCCACACCGTTGATGAGGCCGTCGGTGAACGTGTAGTTCCCGAAGAAGTTGAAGCGGAACTCCGGAACGTTTTCGAGGCGTGCACCGTAGTAGATGTCAGACGCGACCTTGGCGGCCGGCGTGAGGGCGTTGTAGGCCGTCGTGCCAGGAGCCGCGCGGGTCTTGTCGGTCACCGTCTTTGCCGTCTTCAGCCAGGAACCGTTGATGACGGCTTGGAAGTTGCGGCGCGGGGTCCAGATGACTTCAGCTTCCGTACCCTCGATCCGGTTGAGCAGATCGGTGGTGCGCCAGCGGAGGAGGCGCTGACCACGGTACGGCGAGCCGACCGGGAAGAGCGTGGTGCTGAAGTTCAGCGGCTCTTCGAGGTTGGACTGCTTGGCACCGTCATCCAGCATCTGGTTCTCGCGCTCGCCGCGGAAGATCGAGAGCGTGCCAACGATCGTGGACTTCGAGATCTTGGCGCCGACTTCCCAGTTCATGCCGGTTTCGTTCTTCAGGAACTCGAACACGCCGCGCTGGGTGAGGATGCTGCGGAACTGCTCCAGGGTCGTGACCGTCTGCCCGCGGTAGCTGAAGGACTGGCCGGGGACGCCGCCAGAGCCGAAGGCCCGCAGGTCATTGAACCACAGCGCCTCGTCACCGGCGAAGATGCCGGAGATACGGCCCGAGTTGAACTTGAAGGTCTTGGAGTGGGAGGCGTAGAGCGAGATTTCCTTCGTGATGGCGTAGGAGAGACCGCCCATGTAGGAGTCTCCCTTGCGATCGTTCTTGAGTCCGCGCTGGTAGGAGATCGAGTGACCCCAGACGTTCTCAGGGTAGGCCGTCGGGTTCAGGTGCATATCCGGGAAGTAGATGTACCACGGATAGTTGTTCGGCTGGAACTGGCCACGGGCCCAGTCCTTCTCCTCACGGTAACCCGCGAGCACGGTCAGGCGGTCATCCAGCAGCGTGGCCTGATAGTTGATGTAGGCCGAGTGCTGCTTGGTCTTGTAGCCGTCGAGCGCGTTGCGGTCCGTCTGGTGGTAGACGCTGACGTCAGGATAGATCTCGAAGCCCGGATCGAAGTTCGAGTAGATCTGACGCACCGGCTTGATCGCACCGTTGCGGTCGCGAATGACCTGATTCACCGGAACGCCGCCGAAGTCATACTTCTGGACGTTGGTGCCGGCGTAGTCCGGGTTCGACGTCGTGTTGCGCGCGCCCGGGAGGAACGCCCACTGCACGTCGCTGAACGCCTGACCACCGAGGAACTGCTGGTACGGGTTGATGCGCTGGAAGCCGAGGAGGACCTTGTTCTTGATGCCGAACAGGTCGAACTTCGTCACCGCGTCGATGTTGTGCGTCTGGGCATAGCGGTAGTAACCGGAGAGGTTACCCGTCGCCACGTTCCAGTTCACGCCGTTCGCGTAAGGGGTCTGGATCGCGCCACCCTGACCAATGGAGTAGTTCTCGGAGTTCTCCTTGAAGTAGTTGTAGCGGACGTCGAGCCATTCAAACGGGCTGATTTCGATGGTCGCGGTGACGTTGCGGATCTTGTTGTTGAACTGCGCACCGCGGCTGGTGTAGTTGAACGCTTCGTCCTTCACCCGCTTGCCCGCGGCGTTCGTGATGTACGCACCGCGTTCCACGCTCGTGTAAGACGGGAGACCCCAGTCGCCCGTCGCCACGCGCTTGTTGTTGATGTAGGTCGTGTAGGCCAGCGTCGGGGTCGTGGTGCTCTGGGTCACCGGCGCCGCGAGTCCGTTGCCGGCATTCGCCGGGATCACGTTCGCGAGCGTGGCGGTCGAGGAACCGAACGCGCCGGTGGTGGCGGCGTTCTGCCAACCCGCGAAGTCGCTGTAGATCCAGTCGAAGTCGTTGTACTGGAACGTCTCGTCCATCTGCTCGGCCTCGAGGGTGATCTTCACCTTGCCGCTGTCGAACGGCACGAGGACGAAGGACGGATTGATGTTCGTGTTCCGGCGGAACTCGAACCGGCGCTCGCCCTGCGTGTCATCCCAGGCGCCCACGACGCGGAAGGCGGCCTTCTTCGACAGCACGGCGTTGTGGTCGAGGACGACCTTCTGGCCGGAGTTGTCGTTGATGGTTACGCTCAGCGTGGTCGGGATCTCCGTGAACTGCGGCAGCTTGCTGATGTAATTGATCACGCCGCCGGGATAGCCTTGGCCGAAGAACACGGCCGCCGGACCCTTGATCACGTCGACGCGGTCGATCGTATCGAGGTTATAGGCCGTGTAACGGAAGATGCCGTTCTTCATGAGGCTGTTCACGACGAAGCCGCGCATGGTGAAGTTACCCTGCGGGGTCGCCGAGTTGGCCGGAACGCGCATCGCGAAGCGGGTGTCGCCGGACGCCGCCGCGGAGTAGCGGAACAGGTCGGTCAGCGAACGCGCATTCGTGTCGTCGAGGAACTCACGCGACAGCACCTGGACGTTCATGGGGATCTTTTGGATCTCCATACCGATCTTGGTGGCGGTGGCGGCGTTCGTCTTCAGGTAACCGAAGTCACGATCCGTGTTCACCTCGAAGGCGGACAGGGTGAGGACGTCGGATTCCGCCGGAGCGGCCGGAGCGGCGACCGACGAACCAGCGGCCGAAGCGGCAGCGGGAGCGGCAGACGGCGCAGGACGAGAGATTGCCTCCATCTCGGCGAGGCGACGCCGGAGACTGGCATTCTCTTCCTGGAGGCGGCGAACCGAGTCGGCGTCCTGCTGCCCGGAGGCAGAGGTCGCCGTGATCAGCGCCGCGAGACCGATCGCCAGCATTCGCTTGGCGCGGTCAGCGGGGGTACGCGGGGTGGGTATCATGTGTTGTGTGGTTTGTAGCTTCCGGTCTTGAACACGATAGGCGCATTCAGTGGAAAGGAATGGAAAAGGGCAGCCCGGCTGGGAACAGAGGGAGATTGGTTAAGACAGGTTTTTCGTGAGTAGCCGAGGAGAAATCGTGATCCCGATCCGACCGCCAACGGTTGGATTCTCGATGCGCCACAAGAGGTGGTCCACGACCTTGCGCACGAGGAGGGGTAAATTGATGTCGATGGCGGCCGGCGAGTGATCCAAGTTATGATAGATCACGGGGTTGTAGTTTCCGAGGATCGCCTCGAAATCGCGACCCGCCTTTCGCCCCGACTCCCGAAGCGACCGGAAGAACGTGCCGCAGAAGTGATCGACGGGGATGTAAAGGCCCGTCGCCCGGGGCGAACTTTCGAGCAAACGCCGCACCAGCGCGTCCACTTCTGTGCTCATCGCCGCCTCCAAGTAGCTCACCCCTGGATTCGCCGCACCGAGCACCGTGTGCACCGACAGCCCAAGTTCCCGGGCCCGCTCGACAAACGCCCGGTTGCGGTGGACGATCGCGCTGTAGTCGGGGTCCGTCGTGATGACGGCGACGCACGAGTGGCCGCGCTCAAAAAGATGATTGGCCGCGATCTGCCCGTTCTCCTGATTGTCCGGTTCGACGTAGTCGCCAGGATACGTCGACGAGCGGCGGGTCATGAACCACACGTGGGGAATCTCGCGCAGCTTGCCGAGGCACTCCGCCGAGGGCTCCATGCCTTGGATGATCACGCCGTCCAGGCGCTCGCTCGCGAGGTTGCGCGGGAGTTCGTCCGGGGTGCTCGAGAAGAGCACGTGCAGATCGACGCGGTAACGGGGATCGGTCGACTGCACCTGCAGAAGTTGGTCCTGAAACCAGTTGAGGCTCGGGTTATTGGCCCGCGCCCCCACGAACCACACCCCGATGCGCCGCTGCTCGGGCAGGCGCGCTTTGGGTCCGCGGCGACGATTCAGCGGCGCCGGCACGTAATTGTGCTGCTCCATCACGGCCCGGATACGCGCCAAGCTCTCCGCAGCGACCAGCTGCGGCTGATTGATCGCGCGCGACACAGTCGCGGGCGACACGCGAGCCTTGACGGCAATCTCGGTGATCAGCATCGGGTGGGGAAAGCCCTGTCTGAGAATTTCACTGAAAAGTCGATGAAAAGGTGCGTGGGATGGTCAAGTCGTTTCAGCGTGGTTTTCGGAAATGATTGGTCCGGTTCAGGACTTGCGGCTGCGCCGCTGGGCCCGTTTCCACGCCCCGGCGTACTCTTCGCGGGCGCGGATCGCATCGGCCCAGACCGGCGGATTCGTGCTCACGTTGTAGCCGACGCTCGTCCCGAGTTCCGGACAGACCCACAGTTCGTTGCCCGGCCGCGGCCCGTCGAGCCACAGCGTGAACAGGTCCTCCACGAACGCGAGATAGTCGCGGAATTCCGGGGTCAGGGCGCCCTTACCGTTGGTCACCGGAACCTGACAGTGCTGGCTGTTGAACGGCCGCAGATGGAACACCTGCGATGCTTGGATCAGCTTCGGCCAGGCGAGGAGTCGACGCGAATAATCCTTCGGAAGGACGTGTTTCGAGACCGCGAAGTGGGAGTGATCCCACGTGGTGGGCATGAGGCGGCCGGTCGCTCGTTGAAAAAGGCGCGCGATCTCCGTATACTTTTCCGGAGTTTCCGTCGCCGTGTCCCGGTGAGTCTCAATGTGCACGCCCACCCCCAGTTCCTGGGAAATCCCGATCAGCTTCACGGCTAGGGCAGCGGCCTTTTCCGGGGGCGTATCGTGGTCCAGCAACTGGACGTTCATGAAGTGCACCCCGAGTTCCCGCTGCGCAAGGATCTGTTTCCGCGCCTGTGTCACCGAGGACCCGTCAAAGCCTCCCATCACCCGCAGCCCGTATTCGTCCGCCAGAGCCTTCCGCTCCGGTGTCATGATTGCGGCCAAACCGTCGAATCCCGCCGCCTTCATCGCCGCGATCTTGCGCCGCATCGACCATTCCCGCTGCGGGCTCGGATGACCTTCAAGTGACCATGGAGTCGCGCATTGCACGAGTTGCGGAGCGGGGGTTTTTCGGAGGGAGGGCATCGTTATGAAATTTCATTGAAAATGCTGATTGAAAACCGAAAAAAAGCGAGCTCATCTTCGCCGGTTTTCCCCGTGATTTCGATGCGTCTCATTCTGCCCCCTCTGTGTCGGCTCATGCTCGCAGTCGGCGCAACGTTGATGGGAGAGGGAGTGTCACTGGGTGCCGCCGCTTCCCCTAGCGAGTCATCGATTTCTGAGGTAAGCTCCTCTTTACCAGTGGATTTTAACGGGAGAAGGGCTGATCTTTTGGAGACGGCGGCGCGGCTCGTGAGCGCGGGAGATCGGCCAGGTGGGGCTTTGTATGATGTCGCAGCGGCGTTGCAATTAGGTCTGAATGTCGAGGCGGCGAATGCTCGCCTCGCCCAACTCCTCGCTGCGCCCCCGTCGGGGAACATGTTCTGGATGTATCAGATGGTGATGGTCATGACGGCGGGCCAAGGGCGTCTCTCCACTGCAAATGAACAGCGCTTTGATGAGTTGTGGCGGACCTACTGGCCGAGTCGGGGCGACACGGAGAACCACTGGGTGATGTACTACGCGAGCCTGCGAATCGTTTCCCAACTCCGGGCCGGTCGTCCCGGGGCTTGGTGGTTCAATGGTCGATCCTCAGACGAGAATGCGGCTGAGTCGGCCGCGTACATCCGGGAGTGGATTCGCGTTACGACCACGCAGGGTCAGGGTGAGTATGACTCTCCGGGATACATCGGCGAGTACGTGGTGCCGCTGGCGTTGCTGGCGGGGTGGGAGGCGGATCCCGTGCGGCGCGACGAGGCGAGGCGGATGATTGATTACCTCTTGTTCGATTACGCCGTCGATCAGATCAACGGTCAGTACGCCGGAGCGCACAGCCGCGTGTATCCGAGGCAGATTCTTCTCCCCGGCGCGACGACGGCGTCGGCACTCGGCTGGCTTGCCTTCGGGGTCGGTGATCGCCTGCAGAACGCGCAGGCCGTGGTCCTGGCGCTGAGCGGTTACCGTCCACCGGAGGTGCTGGCCGCGATCGCGCAGGGAGCGGAGCGGCCGTACGTGAACCGGGAGCGCAAGCGGACGCGCTGGCGCATCCGACACGCGGGTCCCGATGCCTTTCGTGTCGGTGAGCGTCTGACGACCCCCGTCTACAAGTACAGCTACGTCCACCCCGACTTCATCCTCGGCTCGTCGCAAGGGGGGTTGTTGCAGCCGATCCAGCAGCAGACGTGGAACCTACGCTGGCGGGTGGATGCCCCGTCGCAGGCATCCAATACGTTCTTCACCGTGCAGCCACATTCGTCGCCCTACGAGGGCACGATGTACTTCACCTTCGATTGGGACGCGAGCACCGACGTGATCGCGCGTTCAAAGGTGGATTACGATTCGCCCGACAAGCTCGCGAGTGGCTCGCCGTATGAACAGGTGTTTCAGGAAGGTCCCGCCCTCGTGGGGCTCTCTCACATTCCTCCCGGCGCGCGCTTCAAGCACCTGTCCACGCTGTTCTCGCGCGATCTTCGCGACGTGGTCGAGGATCCCTCCGGTTGGATCTTCGCCCGGGCGGGGGCGGTTTATTTGGCTTACCGTCCTTTCGTTGCGGGGCAGTGGAAGGAGAACGACTGGACGGGCCTGCTCCGCGGCGGTGCGGGGGCGTGGATCAGCTCCGCGTTCGACACGTGGGGCAACGGCCACCGGGTGCTGGTCAGCGAGGCCCCGCGCAACGGCTACGTCGTGCAGGTGGCTCCCGCCCGGGACTTCGCGTCCTATGACGCGTTTCAGAGCGCGGTCCGTGCCTTGCCCCTGAGTTTCCGTCTCGATCGCGGTCCGGAGGTCGCATTCACCACCCTGTCCGGACGCGTCCTCTCGGCCGGGTATGGCGAGGTTCCGAAGGTCGACGGTCGTCCCATTGATTACGGTGCCTGGCCGCTGTTCGACAATCCGTTCGCCCACGAGAAGGTGGGGAGCGGTCAGCTGTCCGTCAGCCACGGGGGCAAGGAATTCAAGAGTGACTTCAGGTCGGCAGCCGACGCGAACGGAGCCAAGCAACCATGATGCCTCGATGTCTCGGCTTCGCTGGTCTCGCCGTAGGGATGGCCGTGTCGGCCCCCGTCTCCGCGTTGCAGGCGTCGGGAACGGCGCATGAGCTTTTCGCTGCGGCGAGCATGACCCGCTCTCAGCGCAATTCCTCGATTCCGACGGATTGGGGAATGTTCCGGCGCGATGGCCGGGAGGGCTGGTCGCTCTTCGGACCGCGCATCCTCGGCGTTGCGGGCCTCGCCTACGATCCGTTCAACCCCGATGTTCTCCTGCTGGCGGCGGCGGACGGCGTCGTGCGTTCCGAGGATCGTGGCCGCTCGTGGCGACTCACCACCGGGTGGCGCATCGCCGACGTGCGCGCCTTTGCCTTCGATGCCGGCGATCCGCTCCGGGTCTACGCCGCCACGCAGTGGGGACCGATCCGCTCCGTTGATGGCGGACGTTCGTGGGAGTCGGTGGCGGAGGGATTGCCCGTGCGCTACTCCCAGACGCTGGTCGCTGATCGCATCATTCCGGGGCGCGTCCTGCTCGGAACCGAGAGCGGCATCTTCCTCTCCGAGGACGCGGCGTCGTCGTGGCGGCCGGTTGACAGTCCCCCGGTCACGATCCTGCGCCTCGTGCAGTCGGCCTCCCGCCCGGCGCTGCTCCTCGCCGGCACCGAGGGTCGTGGCGCGTGGCGCTCGCGCGATGGCGGCCGCTCCTGGCAGCCGGTCGATCCCGGTTCCGCGAAGGCGAACCTGTACGCCGTCGCGATCCGGGCGGATGACCCCGACGTGCTTGCGATCGGTGGCTGGGCGACCGGAGTCCGCGTTTCCACCGATGGAGGCGAGACGTGGTCGGCTCGCGGAGCCGGACTCCCCAACCCGTGGGTGCAGGCGCTGGCGTTCGACCCGGATCATCCCGGGCGCCTCTCGGCGGCGGTGCACGAGGAAGGCAGTTACGTGAGCGACGACCTCGGCCGCACGTGGACCTTTGCGGGACTTTACGGCGCGTACGGGCACGACTATGCCTTTGTGCCCGCCGCGTCCCGCTGACCGATCTTCACCCCCTTTTCGCCGTGCCCGCCAAACCCTTTGTCAATTCCGCCTCGTGGATCTGGTCCGCTGAGGGCTCCCATGGTGCTCCCGCGCCCGAAAACGCGACGCCTTCGCACTACCAAGTGCGTTGCTTCCGTCGCAGCTTCACGGTGGCCGATCCCGCGGCGGCGACGTTGTCGGTGGCGGTCTCCGGCGACAGCCGCTACCTCCTCTTCTGCAACGGGCAACTGGTCGGCCGCGGGCCGGCCAAGGGCGACGTCAACCATCACTTCTACGAGACCTTCGACCTCGCGCCCTTGCTGCGTCGCGGCGCCAACGTGCTCGCCGCGCTGGTGCTCGACATGTCGCGGGTCGCGCACCGCCCGGCGCTGCTGGGCGCGCCGTGCTCGATCATGACCTACACGGGCGGCTTCGTGCTCGAGGGTGCGCTCGTCGGTCGCGACGGCACGGCGATCGAAGACTTGAAGACGGATGCGCAGTGGCGCGTCGCGGTGGACAAGGCCCATCGGGTGCAGAACGAGAACACTCTTTTCGAAGGCTATCACGGCTACTTCGAGCACCGCGTCTCCGGGCTCGAGCCGCCGGGTTGGCGGTCGCCCGGTTTCGACGATTCCGCATGGGCGGAGGCTCACGTCCTCTTCAAGGCGGAGCTGCTGCAGAACCGTCGTGATCCCACTAGCCCGTACGGGCTGATTCCCCGCCTGATTCCGCAGCTGGAGGAGGGTGAGGCGGAACCTTTCCCGGACGCCTACGTCAAGGGCGGCGGAGAGATCTCCGACGCGTGGCGTCGCCTCCTCGCGGCGAATGAGCCTCTGGTGCTCGCGCCCCACTCGGTGACGGACATCGTGCTGGATGCAGGCATCATGACGACGGCCTATCCGCAGCTGCAGACGGCGGGCGGGGCGGGGAGCACGTTGCGGCTGACGTACGCGGAAGCGCTGCGGCTCCCGTGGGATACGCCCGGAGCCAAACTGCTCGGACGCCGCCAGTCGCTCGCGAATCTGGCCTCGCACTTCGCGGACGAAACCCGGGGCTGGACCTTCGACCGCCGCGGCGAGGTGATGGGGTGGGGCGACATCTGGGAGCCGGCGGGCCGGGAGGAGACCTTTGAGCCCCTGCATTGGCGCGCGTTCCGCTACGTCGGCCTCCGCATTGAGGTCGGTGCTGAGCCGCTGACCCTGCGCCGCGTGAGCCAGCGCTTCACGGCCTATCCGTACCGCGTGGCCGCGCGGTTCACGTGCTCGGATCCCTCGCTCGATCAGATCTGGGAGGCCGGCCTGCGGACGATGCGGCTCTGCTCCCACGAGACCTTCGAGGACTGCCCGCACTACGAGCAGATGCAGTACGCGGGTGACACCATGATCACCTCCAAGCTCGCGCTGCTCACGACGGGCGACGCGCGGCTCAGCCGGCAGGCGCTGTATCACTTCGACTGGTCGCGCCTGCCGGAGGGCCTGACCCAGTCCCGCTATCCCTCGCGGCTGGTGCAGGTGATTCCGGCGTGGAGTATTCACTGGATCACTACGATCAAGGATTACTTCGCCTGCACGGGCGACCTCGGGACGGTGCGGGACCTGCTGCCGGGCATCCGGGCGGTGCTGGACTGGTTCCGGCGGCACGCGGATGAGGATGGACTGCCGTCCAAGCTGCCGTTCTGGAACGTGACCGACTGGTGTCCCTGGTGGCCGCGCGGGGTGGTTCCGGGCGCGGACACCGGAGCGACGGTGATTTTCAGCGCCCAGTTCATCCAAGCCTTGGACGAAGCCGGCTGGCTGATCAGTCAGGCGGGCGGAACGGCCGAGGCTGCGGCGCTCGCTGCAGAGGCGGAGCGGCTGCGCCCGATCGCGCATCGGCGCTTCTGGTCGGAAAGCGAGGGGCTTTACTTCGATCGTCCGGGTGGCCCGGAGGTGAGTCAGTACGGGAACGCGTGGGCGGTGGTGGCCGGATTGCCCGGCGAGCGGGAGAAGGCCATCCTGATGCGGCGCTTTCCCGATGACCCGAAGCTGGCGCCGGGCTCGTTCTTCTGGTGGCACGCTGGTTTCACCGCGCTGCTGCGCGCGGGGCACTACGACGAGATGCCGCGGCACCTCGGCCCGTGGCGCGAGTCCCTCGGTTTTGGTCTCTCGACCTTTGTCGAGGAGAACAGCTACTGGCGCTCCCTCTGCCATGCGTGGTCGGCGCATCCGGTGCTGGAGTTCCAGCAGCGGATTCTCGGGGTCACGCCGTCCGAGCCGGGCTTCGCGGCAATCCGGATCGAGCCCAATCTCTGCGGACTCGAGCACGCGGAGGGCAGCGTGTGCACCCCTCACGGACCCGTCGAGGTGGCGTGGCGTCGCGAGGGCCGTGCCCTCTCGCTCAAGATCGCCAAGCCGGATGGCATTCCGGCGGTCGTGCGGGTGCCCGGCGGTGCCGAGCGGCGCTTCTCGGGCGCGCGTTTCGAGGAATCCTTCAATCTGTCATGAGCGACGTGACCCTGCACGAAGAGGGCTCGGGAGTGATGGAGGTGCGCGCGCGGGGCGCCCTCCTTTTCCGCTACGTGATCATGCCCGGCACCGCGGCCAAGGAATCGCCGCGGCCATACCTGCATCCCCTGCGGTCACTTGAAGGTGACACGCTGACCAATTTCCGCCCGAACGATCACCCGTGGCATCACGCGCTCAGCTTCACGCTGAATCAGGTCTCCGGCGTGAACTTCTGGGGTGGTCCCACCTGCGCCCGGGGAGAAGGCTATGCGTGGCGCGACGATCACGGCGAACAGCGTCACGACGGGTGGCTGGTCCGCATGGCGGAAGGAGCGACGGCGCAGCTTGCGCATCGGCTCAGCTGGACCCGGGGGGGGCGCGTGCTTTTCACCGAGGAGCGCACCTTGGACGTGGCGGTGGACTTCGCGGCCAAGTCGTGGGCGCTGCGGTGGCGGGGCAAGCTTCGCAACGTCTCCGGCGAGACGCTGTCGCTCGGGAATCCGCATTCCCAAGGCGGCCTCGCGGGCTCGCATTACAGCGGTCTTCAGTTCCGGGGCGCGCGCGAATTGCTCGACGACCACCTCGATCCGACGATCAAGGTGGTCGCGGACGGTGGCCTCGAAGGCGTCGCGGTGGTCCATGGTGCGTCGGCACGCTGGATGGAGTGGCATGGCCAACTCGACGGCACGCTCCATCGCGTGACGATCCGCTTCGAGAACCTGACCGGCCCGTTGCCCTGGTTCGTGCGGCGCAACTACCCGCTTGCTGCCTTCCCCACGGAGTTCGACCGCAACCGGGGAATCGCCCCCGACGGCTTGCTCGAGATCGATCACCGCCTGACGTTTGCGTGCGTCCCATGAATTCCCACCGTCGTCGTTTCGTTCAAGGATTGGGCTTGGGTGCCCTTTCGGCGCTGACCGGCTGTGCCTCGCCCGGTGAGGGACCAAAGGTCTCCGCAGCCCCGGGGGCCACGGCGCTGCCGTCCTACGACGCCGCGCGTCCGGAGGCGTTTTGGCGGGCGGTCCGGGCGTGCTATCCGTTGCGGACGGACCCCGTTTACCTGAACACCGGCGGGCTTGGTCCCGCTCCCCAAGCGGTGCTCGACCGGGCCGTAAGAACCACGAACGAACTGCAGGAGCATTCGGAGACCGGTCACGAGCGTCTCGCGGCCGCGCGGGCGGTGGCGGCGGAGTTTCTCGGGGCCGAGCGGGATGAGCTGTGCTTCGTGCGGAATGCGACTGAGGCGACTTCGATCGTCGCAGCGGGTCTCTCGCTGCGGGCGGGCGACGAAGTGATCTTTGAGAGTCACGCTCACCCGGGCGGATCCTTTCCGTGGCTCAATCAGGCGCGGCTGCGCGGCGTGGTCGCGCGGGTCTTCGAGCCCGCGATCGAATCATCCGAGGAGAACCTCCGGCGCATCCTCGCACTCGTCACGCCCCGGACGCGCGTCATCCAGGTGAGCCATATCACCTGCACGACCGGACTGATCCTTCCCGTCGCCGCCATCGCGGCGGTGGCCCGTTCCCGCGGCATCTGGTTCCACGTCGACGGTGCCCAAGCGATCGGCATGGTCCCGCTCAATCTGGCCGCGCTTGAGTGCGACTCCTATGCAGCGAGCGGACACAAGTGGCTCGGTGCTCCGCACGAGACCGGACTTCTCTACCTCCGCCGTTCGCGCTGGAACGACGTCGCCCCCACCGGCATCGGCTCATATTCGGCTGAGGTGTCCTGGTTACCCGGCGACATCGACTACGCGCCCGGAGCGTGGCGCCATGAGTACGGTACCCGCAACGCCGCGACCATCGAGGCGGTGGCCGAGGCGATGCGCTTCCAGCGCGCGATCGGGACGGACCGGATCGCGGCGCGCGGACACGAGATGGCGAGTTTCCTCCATGACGAACTTTCGCGCCTTTCTGGGGTCACCCTCCTCAGCCCCCGCGATCCCGCCTTGCGCGGCTCCATGGTCACGTTCCAGCACCCGCGGGCCAACGCCGCCCGGACCTTCCGGTTCCTGCTCGACCAGCGTGGACTCCGTTGCCGTCCGGTGACCGAGCAGGGGTTGCAGGGTGTGCGTGTCTCCACGCACGTCAGCAACCTGCCCGACGAATGCGAGCGCGTCGTCGCGGGCGTCCGCGACTCCCTCCGCGAACTCTGAGCCGACGATGCCGTCAGTCCGCGACCTCGACCACCATTTCCACCTCGACCACCGCTCCGGCCGGCAGAGCGTTCACGCCGACGGCCGCTCGGGCATGGCGACCGCGGTCGCCGAACACCGCGACCAGCAGGTCCGAGCAGCCGTTCAGGACCTTCGGCTGCTGCGTGAACGTGTCCGCGCTCTGAATGAAGCCGCCCACGCGGACGACGCGGCGGACCTTGCCCAAGTCGCCGATCTCGGCCTTCAGCGCGGCCAGCAGCTGCAGCGCGCAGGTGCGGGCGGCGGCCTGGCCCTGTTCCTCGGAGGCGGTCGTCGGCACTTTGCCGACGATGACTTTCCCGTCGGCGGAGCGCGGGATCTGGCCGGCGAGGAAGACGAGGTTGCCGCTGCGGACGGCGGGAACGTAGTTGGCGACGACCGGAGCGGGTGTCGGCAGGGTCAGGCCCAACGCGGCGAGCTTCGCCTCGGGATGGTCGGAAGCGGGTGCGCCGCAGGCCAGTCCGGGCAGGGTGAGGAGGGCGGTCAGGAGGAGTCGCGACGCGAGTGTCATGGCGGTGTGGACAACGGTGTTGGCGCGTTCGTGCGTGCGGGGCAACGCCAGAAGGCGGGCCGGGCCGGACTCCGCTGGCTCCGCTCGCTTGCGGGCGTGGTTGGGCTGGGCTTGGCCAGTATGGCCGCAGGCGCGGCGGTACCCGAGCCCGCGGCCGTGCCTGCTGCGCCCGCCCATGAGCTGATTCTCTCCGCCAGCATCAACCGGAGCTACGTCATCGGCTCGAAGCTGGTCACGCTGAGCGGCCTCTACCTCCGTACCGGAGAGGGGACCTTCGAGCACTTCGGGCCCAACCTCCTGCACGTCAGCGCGGCGTCGTTCGACCCGCGCGACCACCGGATGATTTATCTCGCGATGCTCAACGGGGCGCTCGTCAGCCGCGATGGCGGCGAGCGGTTCCGCATCGCCACCGGTTGGGACATGACGGAGCCGAAGGATGTGGCGGTGGACCCGAACGCGCCGGATACCGTCTACCTCGCGTTGCCCGATGGCTTCGCGGTGTCCACGGATCGCGGCTGGACGTGGGGGCGCCGCGAGAAGGGCCTGCCGGACCGGGGAAAGTACACCCAGGCGATCGAAGTGGACCGCACCCGGGCGGGCCGACTGCTGATCGGCTGTGAGGCGGGTGTGTTCCTGACCGAGAACGGTGGGGTGCGCTGGCGCCGGGTGCTGCCGACGCGCGCCACGGTCTACGACGTGCGTCAGTCTCCCGCCAACCCTGCCTGGTGGATGGCGGCGACGCAGCGGGACGGCGTCCAGGTCTCGCGCGACTCCGGTGCCACCTGGACCCGCATCCCGGACCTCGCCGAGGACGGAGCGTGGTACAACATCGACTTCGGCACGCTCCAGCCCAACCGCATCGCGCTCTCAAGCTGGAATCAGGGCCTCGTGGTTTCGGAGGACGGCGGCCGGACTTGGACCCCCCGCCGGGAGGGGCTTCCGACCGACGGCCGGATCATGCGCGTCGGGATCGATCCCGATACCGATGCGCTCTACGTCAGCGTGCGCACCGAAGATGTTTACCGCTCGGATGACTTCGGGCGGACCTGGCGTGAGACGGGGCTGAAGGGATCGACAGTCAGCCAGTTTCTCTTTCTTCGGAAGCCTTCTCCATGAGTGGTTCCACGACGACCCCCTCCCGCCGCCCCTGCGTCGTTGCCGCGTGGTTCGCCGTTTGCCTTCTTCTCGCAGGAGCTTCGATCCTCCGCGCCCAGCCTTCGCATGTGGGGCCGATGCCCTCGACCCTGCCGGTGGCCAGTGCGGAGGAGCGCCGGGTCGCCTACGAGGCGCGGATCGCGGAAGTGCTCGAATGGTATTCCAGCCTCTCGAAGCCGAGTGATCCCCTGATCGGCGACCTCGTCGGAGTGTCGGTGCGACTGGCGTTGGGCCGCGATCTGGAGCGTTGCTCCCGCAGCGTGATCGAGTTGATGAAGTCGCCGGGCAGCAGCCCGTTCTGGATGTTCCCGGCGGCCGGCGTGGCCTACCTCGGCCGCGACCGGCTTTCTCCGGAGGCGCGGGCTGCGATCCGGCGCGCCTGGAGCTCGGTGATGCAGCTGCGCGGTGACACTGAAAACCACTGGGCGATGTACTACGCATCCCTTTATCTGATGGCGCAGTTGTACCCGAACGAACCCGGCTCCTCGTGGTACACCGGCAAGAGTTCGGAGGAGAACCTGGCCGAGGCGCGCGACTACCTCATTCACTGGATGCGGCTGACCACGACCATCGGACAGGGTGAATTCACCTGCTCCCACTACATCGGCGAGTACGCGATCCCGCTCACCTACCTCGCGGCGTGGGCCGAGGATCCGGCGATGCGGCTGAGGGCAAGGATGATGTTGGATTGGATCTTCGCCGACCAGTTCGCCAACTCCCTTGACGGCGTGTTGCACGGCGCCAATGCGCGCACCGACGACACCTCGGTGATCGAGCGGTGGAACTCGCTCTCGTCGTTCTTCAGCTGGCTGCTGCTCGGCAACACGCCCCCGCCCGCGGCCTACGGCGGCTTCGGCGTCTATTTCGCGACCGTCGCTCGGCACTACGACCTGCCCGAGGTGATCTACCGCATCGGCGTCGACCGCGGCGGCGACTTCATGCAGCGCGACCTGAAGCGCTCCCGCCGCCGCTGGCGCGGCAGCGACGTGGAGATGGCGCCGATCTACAAGCTCAACTACTCCCGCCGCGACTACGCCGTCGGCTCCTACCAGGGCGGCATCAGCGACCCGATCCAAGCCCACGTCTGGGACGTGACGTGGTCGGTCCCGGATCCGCGCGGGGTGCACAACACAATGTTCTCCATGCACCCCGTCTCGTCCATGGAGGACCTGCGGATGTACTTCGCGGAGTTCCCGGAGCAGATGATGCGCTCGGTGACGACCGAGGGTAAGGCCTCGTATGACTCGCCGGACAAGTTCCTCGGGGCCTCGCGCTACGAGCAGGTCCTGCAGGATCAGGATACGGTCATCGCGCTGTACAACATCGCCCCCGGCACCCGCTTTCCCCACATCAACGGGTTCTTGTCGAAGGACCTGGTCGACCTCACGGAGGACGCGTCGGGCTGGATCTTCGCGCGCGGCGGCAACGCCTTCCTCGCCTACCGGCCGCTCGCGCCCTACGAACTGCAGCGGTCGCTCGTGTACCGCTCCTCGTGGACTGGCTCGAAGCAGGACTCCGGGGATCGCCGGCTGTACAGCCCGCATCTCAGGAACGGGACGATCGTCCAAGCGGCGAGTGCTTCGGAATTCCCTTCATTCGCCGCCTTTCAGGCCGCGATCCGCGCGCTGCCGCTCCGGTTCTCGCTGGAGCCGGTGCCGACGGTGAGCTTCACGTCGCTGCGCGGCCGGAAGCTGGAGTTCACCTACGGGCGTACGCCGGTGGTAAACGGCCGGCCCAGCGACACGTCCGCGTGGAAGCTGTTCGAAGGCCCCTACCTGAATGCCGAGCGCGGCTCGCAGAAGCTCACGTTGACGAACGGGCGTCTCGAGCGAATCCTCGACTTCAACACGCTCACGATCACCGACCGGATCAGGAATCCCTGATGCGGAAAAGCGGTCCAGGCTCTTCTCCTTCCATGCATTGTTCCCCGCGCTTCGTCCCCGCGCTGCTCCCGTCGGGTTTCCGCTGCGCGCTTCTGACCCTTCTGGCTGGCGGCGCCGGTGTCGCGGCGAGTCCGCTCTTCGCCCAGTCGGCGGCCCCGGTTGCGGCTGCATCGGCCGCTGCGGCTTCCAACCCAGCGGGCGCGTCCTCACCGGTGGCGAACCTGGCCCCGGCGGCGACGTCGTCTCCTGCGGGAACGATGCTCCCGGCGGCGGCGAACGCGGTTCCGTCCACGGCGGTGGAGGCCGGGGCGCGGGCCCATGCCATGCTCACCCACCTGTGCGATGACGCCGGGGGCCGCCTGACCGGGTCGCCTGCAGATCGCCGGGCGATTGAGGTGCTCGTCCGGGAACTCCGCGCCCTCGGGCTGGAACCCGAGCGGGAGCCTTTCCGGATGCCGGGTTGGGAGCGCTTGGAAGATCGGGTGGATGTGGTCGCCCCGTTCGGCCGACGGTTGCGGGTGGCCGCCCTCGGGTATTCGCAGCCGCACGCGCCCTTCGCGGCGGAGCTGATCGACCTGAGAAACGGTGGCCCGGCGGACTATCCCGATGAGGACGTGTCCGGCAAGGTCGGCCTGATCAGCCCGGGCACGCCGCTCCAGACGGCGGAGTTCGTTCGCATCGCCGCGGAGCGTCGCGTCGGAGCGCTCCTGTTCATCAATCGGGAAGGGGGTGGGCAATTATTGGCGCGGACCGGAAGCTTCGTCGGAGCGCCGCTGCCGCTGCCCGTGTATTCGATCGCACAGGAAGAAGGCAACTGGCTCCGCCGCCTGCGGGAGCGCGGCACCCCGGTGCGGCTCCGGGTCGAGACGCGCTCGCGCTGCCTTGAGGTCGAGACTGCGAACTTGGTGCTGCGCTTTCCGGGTCGCTCCCCGGAGCGGATCGTGGTGGGGGCGCACGTGGACAGCTGGGATCTCGGTCAAGGTGCGTTGGACAACGGACTCGGGGTCGCGCAACTATTTGCGCTCGCAGACCTGCTGCGAGGCCGCGACCTTGGGCGGACGGTGGAGATCGTCTGGCTCAACGGCGAGGAACAGGGCTTCTGGGGATCGCGCCATCAGGCCGCCCGTCTCGGGGATGAACCGGTGGTGGCGATGATCAACCTCGACATGGTGGGCGTCCCGATCGCGGTGAACGCGCTTGGCGACGACACGCTCGTACCCTTCCTCGAGCGCTGGAACGATCTCCGTGGGGCGAAGCGTCTTCCCACGGGCGTCCAGAACATCAACTGGTTCGCCAGCGATCACACGCCCTACCAACTCGCCGGCGTGAGGGCGATCACCTTCAACGCACCTATTCCCCGGGACTCGGTCCGCTATTATCACGATCTGGCGGATACCATCGACAAGTTGCCGGAGCAGATCGTGGTGGATTCGACGGGCGTGATTGCGGATCTCGTGCTCGCGCTTGCCGCCGACACCTCCCTGGGCGCGTGGCGGCGGCCGCCGCAGGAGACGGAGCAACTGTTCACCCGGTTTGGGCTCGAGCGCCGGATGCAGGCGGTGGGTTACTGGCCCTTCGGCCCTCGTTGATCACCGGCACCTTCTCTATGCGCAAACGACTTTGGCGGGCAGCGTGGATGGTCGGGATCTGGGTCTCGGCGGCGTGGGCTTCGGCCGCGCCTTCACCCTCGGTGCTCGTCGTCGGGGGCAGCATGATGAACGGCGATCACTTTGCGGACGCGACCCTGCCGGTGATGCGTGAGCACTTTGCCGGCTGCCGTCGCGTCGTTCTCGTATTGCACGCCTCGCATCCGGAGGACCGCGACCGGACGGAACTGCGCCTGCAGCGGGCGTTTGCGCACCTCGGTGACATCGCGGCGGAGTCCCTTCATCGCGTGGACGAAGCCGAAGCGCGGCGTCGCCTGCTTGCGGCGGATGGGATCTTCGTCGGCGGTGGGGAGACCTTTGTACTGCTGCGTGAGCTCTACCGGACGGGGCAGTGGGAGGTCATCCGCGAGCGCGTCAGCGCCGGCGTTCCCTATGCTGGTTCGAGTGCCGGAGCGAACGTGGCGGGGCAGCGGATCGGCACGACCAATGATTTCCCGGTCGCGGACATTCCGACGCGCGACGCGCTCGCGATCTTCCCGGCGGTGATCAACCCGCACCATCCCTGTCCCGGCGCTCCGGACTTCGGGGCGCGGGCGGGCAAGATCCAGAGCTACCTCCGCTTCAATCCGGCGGAGACCGTGCTGGCCCTGGGGGATGCCTCGATCGCCCGCCTGCACGAGGGGAAAGTGACCTTCATCGTGGGTTACGGGCGCGTCTATCGCGCCGGCGAGATCGATGAAGTGACGCCCGGCCAACGACTCGAACACGTTCGCTGACCCGCCGCCCGTCGCCCGGCAGTCCCACTGGGTTCCCGAGCGAAAATTCCGCTTGCACTTCCGCCTCGCTCCTTCCTTTTTCTACCTTCCGTCACGCAGCCGTAGCTCAATTGGATAGAGCATCTGACTACGGATCAGAAGGTTTGGGGTTCGACTCCCTACGGCTGCGCCACTTTCAATCAACGAGTTACGCGAAACTCGCCGGAATGCCGATCTTTGGTTTGTCCGGTTTTTGTCCGGTTTTTCGAGCGCTGCCCCCCACCGGGCATCAACAGCCGGACCACGGTCAGCGTGGCGACGGCGGGCCTCCCAGCGCCCCGCGACCGCCCCCCACAAGACCATGGCCATGGCGCATCGGCCCTGCCCATGCTAACCCTAGGCACCTCGCCAACCGCCCCGTAAGCACGACGCAATCAGCCAGGATCAGCCTGTGGGGAGGTGCTGCCCGGACTCGATTGCCCTAGCGGCGGGCGGTTGAAAGGAAACCGGATTTTGCTGGGGTTGGGTCGGGTGGGGGTTATCCGGAATTGTTGCGCCGGATGCGCCTGACCTGACCCCGAAATTTTGAGCCGCCTTGGGTGTTAGTCTGGGCCACAAGAGAGGACCCAGACCATGAAAGGCAAACGACATACGACTGAGGACAAGATCCGCATTTT